>JAEEGJ010004227.1_pt1 | contig 49767 bp, 44 predicted proteins | sample 8958761 | NCBI WGS metagenome assembly JAEEGJ01 (sample SAMN16246546, study PRJNA631951) | gut metagenome | biome: gut microbiome; feature: rumen; material: RS-attached | host: Bos | place: Iran: Karaj | collected 2018-10
TCCAAGCGAATTTCTCCGTAAGAAAACGCCCTAACGAGGTGATGCGCTGCTGGCCGTCAAGTACCTCATATTTATCTTCGCCCACCTTTGAGAAATAGATCAGCCCCAAAGGATAACCATTCAGAACGGACTGAATCACATCAACCTCTTTTTTGCCGCCATTCTCAGCATAAAGGTAATGACGCTGATATTCTGGCTGTATGGTCAATCGTCCGGATAGTCCATAAAGCCCTTTACCTTCGTATTCGTTATACTGGAACCCCTTGCAGATGTCGCCGATGGTCCATTCGGTCATGAGTATCGGTTTCATATCTGTTATCGTTTTTTGCGGATTATTATTCTACCAAACGGACAATTCGTTGGTTGTCCATCTCTCTCTATTCGTAACGAATTACCTAATTTCCTTTCTGATACAGTATAAGGAGTGGTCCAGACAATTTTTCCACTTTCTTCATATGTAATGATTCCCTTACTTTTATATGATATATGTTCCTTAGTCTTAGGAACTTCTGTCCCATCATCAATAATTTCAAATTGCTCTGGACAATATTTATCGATAAATGTAATAGGTACTCCCATATTTCCATCATAATCATTAGGGATCGAATCTACATGTGGCACATCTATCGCATCATAATTATAATATGTAAGATAACCTTCTTCTCGAATATCTTTATGCTTACTATAACGTATATTGTCTTTCATTGACATCAATTTCATTGGTTCATGACGCCTACCATGATCAAGATTAGTAAACCAACAAGAATTCCCAAGTCGCGTATAATCTCCAACATAACCTAGTCTTGCAGCTTTAGCTCTATCTTTGGGATCAACCTCAGTTCCCTTCGGAACTTGGAAAACCATATCTGTCATAAAACCTGTTACGCCAAGCCATAATTTATTTTCTTTTATACATGGGAAAACCTCTTTGTATGTTATAGCATTAATATTACCTATTATCAGGAAATGCTTATTTGATTTGATACACCATGTAATAAACTCCCTAAATAAACTGAAAGGTGGATTTGTAATAATGATGTCAGCTTCGTCTCTCAACTTACAAACTTCTTTGCTTCGGAAATCGCCATCACCTTCCATATAATGCCACTCCAGATCATCAATATCGATACGCCCATTCTGATTGGTGTCGTAAGTCAACTCGAAGATTTTCCCTTTAACACGTGTCTTGTAAGCGTCAAACTTTGGACTCTCCGTTTCAAAAAGTGACGGTTCGTAATATTTGTACTTCTTACTCTCTACGGCATACGATGTACTTATAAGACGTTTGAGCCCTAATCTCTCGAAATTCTGAGCAAAGAATTTGGTAAAGTTGCTCCACTCAGGATCGTCGCACGGAAGCAGAACCGTCTTATTACGAAAAGTGTCTGGATTATAGTCCAGATAGGCATTAATCTCTTTTTGGATGTCAGCATATTGGGTATAGAACTCATCATTCTTAGCCGCTTTTGCTGCACCAAGATTAGTGTTATTAGCCATACGCTATGCATTGTGCGTATTGCTTATCTTCGGAGGGAGCAGGCTTGATGTAGAACACAAAGAAAGCATGAACGATCTCTCATCCATACTTCTCGGCTCTACCACAAGCCTACCAATCCAGATAAGTCACGCCCATGCTTAACGCACAGACGTTCGCAACTTATTCTTTCGGATTGGGTTCTTTTGAATGTGGTAGATTCAGAAGTATTCCGAATAACAGCAAACGCTTGTTATACTTTTCCCGCAATGTCACACCGGCACCTCCACTGAGGCCATGTTGCCGATGTTCAAGGGGCAAAGATACAAAAAACTTTGGAAAGTTGTTCCCTTTTTAACGAAAAAAATGAAATAAATGAAGAATTATTCGTATCTTTGCATTCATGAAGCAAACATTACCCGATTATATCAAACAAAATGAGAACTTGTGGAAAGCTTTACTGGCGCAAGAAGGTGGCATCATGAAATTTTTGGCAGAACATTTGGATGCCGATGACACTGCCACACTCTTTATTGATTACCAAAACCAATGTGTTGAGGATTTCCATGAGGCCAATAAATGGGTTTTGTATAAGGTATGGGAAGGAGATGATATGAGACGAGCTGCACTTGGAGAGATGGAGCATTTTTGGAAAGAGTTACGCTATCAAGCGGCCCTGAAGTCTTTGTTGGCAGAATTGCCTAAAAAAGAAGCAGAAATGATTGAGGATTTCATTGAATTGTATCTGGCATACGCCTATAAAAAGAATCGAATGCGCAGACATCCAAATGGCATGACTAATACAGAAATTTATCAAGAAGTATTAGGGTTGTACAGTCCTTTAGGTCTTGCATACAAATGCATGAATATCATTCTTAGTGAACATCATTCCAATGGTGATATAAAAAAAACAGAATCTGATATGTTAACCGAATTCTCAATTCGCCAGTGGTCAGATCAACTTACTCTTAATGTCTTTTTCCAGATGCGCCAGGCTGTTGCCGAAATGCTCGCTGGGAAAACTAATGATCAATGCCGTCAGATGGCCATCGATACTATGGAGAAATTGAGGGGCTTTTCGCAGATGATTTATACGGACGCAATGGTTAAAGCACTTCGCGAAATTAATTTTATGAGTGAGGCAGACCGACGTGAAAGTGATGGAATCTGGTTGCGCAAGGTGGCTGAGCATGCTGTATTAGAGGAATACAATGACCACATTAAGATAAAAACCATGCGCTTTTACTTCGCGAATTTTGTTCATCTGCTATCGGAAATAGGACGAATATGGGCTGCACAGTTATTGATACGAGGTATCGATCTGCAAGTGTTGGAGAAACAGGTTAGCTGTGTATTGATGCCTAAAGATTCTCCTCGTAACTACGTGGACAAATACTACAGCGATGACCAGCCCGACCACTATTGCATCTCTAATACCAATCAAGCAGAAATTTTGCTTAAAAAATTGGGACATAAGCCTATGACGGACAGTTATTTGGAGGTTATCAACAAAGATGCAGAGGTAGAAGTCATAGCAAAACTGAGCAAAGCTTACAACCAACTCGTGGAAGAAAAATTTGTCAGCAAGGAAACGGAGTTAGAAGCATTTATCGATGTGATGCTGAATAATGCAAATAAAAAGATAGTATGGATTAATGACAAAGGGCTGAAGTTTCTGAGAACTCTTATCAAGGTCTTCTTGGGCACCTCTAACAAATATTCGTATCCTCCTATCTTAAAGGTTAACGAGAACGGTAGTTATGCGGCTTTCATCAAGACACATTTTGTTGATGACAAGAGGAAATCTATTGATTTTAAAACAAATGGTCATGATATAGGCAAGAAAGATAAAAAGCAGTTTGAACGTATCCTAAAAGCTGTCTATGTATATATAGCGGAACCAAAGCCGAAAAAAGCATGATTTGCGAAAAACCGAGTTGCGCAAATTTTTGCATACGCATCTTTTTTAACATTCCAATTTTTCCCCTATACATGCCGTTTTCATAGCGGTTTTTTTGCGCATTAGCCCGTTTGTCCTTGACCGCCATTAGCAAATCTATATTTTAAAAGAAAACCCTCGAAGCATTTTCGCGGATAATAAAAGAATAATTTTAAAATATAGAAGATATGACACAGTCTTTAGACCTCATTCAGCGTATCCTCGACGCATCTAACAGAGGACTTGACATCATCACTGACAGTTGCCCCGCAGCAGCTGAAGTAGTAAACAACTCCAAGAAGGCATTTCGCCTTCGGCCTGACGAGCGTACTCCGTCGGCTTACCTCTATCCGCCAAAAGATAGTGGTGACTGCTGGCACGTGAAGGACTATGGCATGGGCGACGGCAGCGGTTACTTCTCGCCGATTGACCTTTATATGAGAGAACGTTGCTACGTGAAGTCGCAGTTCTCGCTTGCCATTCACGAGTTGGCCGAGCGTTACGGTGTGGAGGAAACGCTGCAAAAGTCGTTGAACAAACCTGACATAGAGCAACGTCCAGCATTGCCTGAAGAGGTGGGAAAACCACCTGTTGTGGTCTGTCGTGACGGTTTCACAGACGAGGAACTCCGTACATGGGGACCTTGTGTAAAAACGGAATATCTTACAGAACTGGGATGGCAAGCCGTGGTGTCTGTTCAAAGCACCAAAGACGGGAAAACCACCATCAAGAAGTCAACGCCCACGTACCCTATTTTTGTTCAGAATTGCGCTTATACGAATGCTGACGGCACGTCAGGCTCATTTCAGAAACTCTATGAGCCGAAGAACTACGACAAGCGTTACCGCTTCAGCAGCATCGGAGATAAACCTTCTGACTATGTGTTTGGACTGAATGCCCTGCGCAGTAAGTTTATAGCTAACAATGAAGTGAAACTCGATATGGTGATTCTGGTCAGTGGGGGCAGTGATGCTGTCAACTGTCTCAGTATGGGTTACCAGCCTGTTTGGCTGAACAGCGAGACGGCTAACCTGTCGGAAGCAACATTCCGTACTCTTCAGTCGTATGCAAAGCGTGTGGTTCTGATTGCCGATAATGACGAGACTGGCCGCGAGACAGCACGCCAATTGGCCCTACGTTATCCACAACTCTATGTAATATGGTTCACTGCAGAAGACATGGGTGGTCTGCATGACTCCCGTCATGGACTGCGCAAAGACTTGAAGGACTATATCCAGTTGCACCACAATAAGCGCGACATGGAGAAACTCATGAAACGCGCCAAGAAGTCGCACTTTGCCGACTATCAGACCGACAAGAACGGCAAGGGTAGCTACACCATCTCCGAGACGGCACTGACCTATTTCCTGTGGCTCAACGGCTACGCTGAGTTGAAGGATAACACCGATGCCAAGCCACAGTACATCCATGAGGAGAAGGGCATTGTTAGCCACGTGAAGGCCAAAGATATCCATAACTTCCTGAAGGAATGGTGTGAGCACGAAGGAGTTAGCGAACTCCTGCAAAACACGCTGATGAAGAGTTGCCGCACGATGATTACCGACAGTACCGGCCATCTTACCAGACGCTATGACATGGACTTCAGCAGCGCTACTGCAACGTCGCAGACGGTGTACTTCGACAACTGTAAGGTGACGGTGACAGCCGATGGTATCAGCCATCAGCCTTACTCAGCCTACACTGGCAGTCGTTACGTTTGGGAGGAGAGCATAGTCAAACACTCATACCGCAAGTTAAAACCTCAGTTCACGTGGGAGAAGGATGAGGATGGTCGTTATATCATCACTTTTGCCGAGGATGCACAAAGCAAGCTGGCACGCGTAGTGAGAAACATGGCTCGTCTGCACTGGCGCAAGCAGGACGAACTTGGACTCCAGTTAACTGAAGAGGAAGTGGCAGAAGAGATGCAGGCACTGGTTGTCATCATGCTGATGATCGGCTACCTGCTGCACCGCCACAAGTCACCTTCGGCAGCCTACGCAGCCTTGCTCCTCGACTATGCCATAGGCAACAGCCCCAAGGAGCGTAACGGGAGAAGCGGAAAGACATTCCTGCTGAAGGCCGTGGGTGCTCTTCTGAAAATGGAGTACATAGACATGTCGAACCTGGCGAAAAAAAGCAACCAGCAGTTTGGATTCTCAGGGGTAAAGGAAAGCACAGGGCTAATCATTGTTGACGAATGCCCTGAAAACTTTGCTTTCAACGAACTCTACGCCAAAATCAGCGATGACATGGAGGTGGAACGTAAGGGTAAGGACCCTGTGATCATACCATTCTCCAAAGCTCCGAAATTCGGCATAGCAACTAACCATACGTTAAAAGACCATAGCCCCTCGACAGAGGGACGCTTTGCGCCAGTTGTCATAGCTGACTATTACCACGTCCAGACACAACTCAATGATTATCGTGAGACACGTAAAATCAGTGACGAATTCCATCAGAACCTCTTAGATTTAGAGTATGCTGAGAATGACTGGCAGGCTGACATCCACTTTATGCTGGAGTGTTTGCAGATGTTTCTTAGTCTGCCTGAAGAAGACCGCCGTCAGATACCACCCACTAAGCGCATTCAACTCCGTGAGTTACAAGCCGCTATCGGCGACAAGTTCCGTGAGTGGGCCGACGAGAATCTTTGCGAAGGTAGTGAGTATCTGGACAAGCCTGTCAAGGCAGATGAACTGCTCAGCATGTTCAATAATGAGACAGGAGCAAAGTATTCACCTAAATACTTTACCCAGCAGTTAAAGAAATGGTGTGAGTATGCACCTCATGTGGCTTGCTACAACCCAGCCTCCGTGACCGGTCAAAAAGAGGATGGTGACCGATGGTACCCGTATGAGAATGGTAATAAGGTGAAGAAATGTTACATACAGACAAAAACTGCCGAAGGTCAACAAGATATCATTCAACAGCCAGCAGAGCAGGATCTTCCATTTTGATCTAGTAAATAGCTGCACACTTCACACATGTCACATTTTGTTTCGGACCAATCTTTATTGTTTTAGAGTTGATATTTTGAATTTCAATTTACCGAAAATTAAGTGTACATGTGTGAAGTGTTCTATTCTTATCAGTCCAACATCTTGATTATCAGAAATTAAACCTATATTTGATGTTGCACACATCCGTCACACATTCATCACACATCACACATTAGCCGATGGAATTCTTGCAACAAAGCCATCCAACACTTTTTACATGGCTTTCCAAAAAGTGTTGCATGGCTTCGTAAAAAACGGAGGTAAGTCTTCAAAAATTAAAATAAACCGAAAAATATTTGGTTTTACCGAAATAATTTTCTATCTTTGCACCAAAATTGAGAATATGAGAGTGATTTCATTTTCCATGATAAGGGATTTCGTTGCGAAACATGCTGATGCCGATGTAGCTATGCGTGACTGGTACAAGCGTGTTTGTAAGGCCAACTGGAATAGTTTTGCCGATATCAAGCAGACTTTCAACACTGCCGACTATGTAGGCAATGACCGATATGTGTTTGACATCAAGGGAAACAATTATCGCATTATAGCTATTGTGCTTTTCATCAATAAAAAGGTATATATGCGATTTGTCGGTACACATGAGGAATATGATAGAATTAAGGACATCAAAAATATATAAGTATGGTACAGATTAAGAATGAAATACAGTATAAAGCGGCTTGCGAACGTATCAACGAACTGCTAAAGGTAGTCAATAATGATACTCCCGCTGATGACAAGAACCTGTTAGAACTTGACCTGATTTCGGATTTGGTTGCTGATTATGAGGAAGAGCATTACCCCATAGCAGCACCAACTCTGGTGGAGACTATCAAGCTCAGAATGTTCGAGATGGGACTGACTCAGAGTAAACTGGCAGAGATGCTTGGCCTCAGTACAGCCCGTATCAGTGAGATCATTACTGGTAAGGGTGAACCATCGCTAAAAACCGGCAGAGAAATCAGCCGCAAGCTGAATATAGATCCGGCAATTGTGCTTGGAGTTTAGAACTTGAATGAATACAGAATAATGGGGTATAACATCACGTTATACCCCATTGTATATGATAGCATATTTTAACTAAAAACTTTTGCATTTTTCACTAAAATAATTGCTCAAAAAGTTGCATAATTCAGATATTTTTTGTAACTTTGTAGCATAATAAAAAGCGGGAAAGCGGCCACCCGGAGTAGTTGGCTGCACGATAGTTTAATACCATGAATTTTTTATACTATGGCATTGAAAATCAAAGCGAAGGAGAAGAAGCTTAAGTTCTCCAAGGAAGGTCCTGAGGTGTACCGCTACGTGATGGTGCCCGAGTTGTATTCCACGCTCGACCAGGACAAAGTGATCCGTGAAGCCGCCATTCGCAGCGGTGTATCGGAAGGTGTGATGCAAGCCTGCTGGAAAGGCGCCGGCGAAGTGATCAAGGCCTGGGCAACGGAGGGTCACTCGGTGGCTCTGCCCGGACTGGGTAACATGCGTTTCGGTCTGTCGGCCAAGGCTGTGGCAGATGTCAACGATGTCAAGACGTCGCTCATCCGTACCCGTCGCATCATCTTCTCGCCGACCGTGTCGCTGAAGGAGGAGCTGGCCAACACAGCCATCCAGATCACCTGCTACGACCGCGACGGCAACGTTGTGAAGCGTGTGACCTCGGCAGACCCTGGAACCGTTGAAGATCCTGAGGACACCGAGAACACTCAGAACGCCGAGAATGGCGGCAACCAGAGCGGTGAACAGAGTGGCTCGCAGAGTGGCAACGGCGGCAGCCAGAGCGGTAACGAGGGCGGCAACAGCCAGGCCACAAGCTTCGCCCTGACGATCACCAAGTCAGGCTCTGGCACCTCGACCGTGAAGAACGACAGCGAGGAGACCATCAACAGCGGTGACACGCTCGCCTCGGGCGCTAACGTCTACATCTCCGTGTCGCCCGCCGAGGGTCAGATTCCAACGGCAACCCTGAACGGCACGAACGTCTCGCTGACTGAGAACGACGGTGAGTACATCGGCACCTTCCAGATGCCTGCCCAGGCCTCGAGCCTCGTGATCAACTCCGGCAGCGATTCCGAAGAGGGCGACCAGAACTAAGACGTTCTGTAAACTAATGAGGGGACTGACAGACTGCGAGAGCTGTCAGCCCTCTTTTTTAGCGTTCAGGCCTACAATACCTATCACCCGGGCCTCGATCATCAGCAGTAACAGACGTTATTATGTGCTAAAAAAAAACTACAGATTTCACGAATTTTCAGAGAAAATTAGTAACTTTGCAGCGGATATGCAAATAACTCACAAAAATATTGGAACTATGAAGAGAAAACTGATGATTTCCGTCATGTTGCTGGTCGCCGTGGCGATGCAGGCACAATGGCCGCAGCCCGCTCAGCAGGACTCGAAGATGACAGCCCGTAAGTTTACGTTGAACCTGACCGACGACGGCAAGGCGCAGATGGTGTGCTTCCTGCCGGTAAACCCCTCAGGTAAGGCCGTGGTGGGTATCCCCGGTGGTGGCTACTCCGTGTTGTCGAACACCCATGAGGGTACGATGGCCGCCGGTTGGATGAACGAGCAGGGCATCGCCTATTTCGTGGTGAACTACCGTCTGCCCGAGGGCAACCGCAATATCCCTATCAGCGATGTGGAACAAGGTTTCCGCATCGTCCGCGACTCAGCCGCCATATGGGGCATCAACCCCGACGATGTGGGTATCATGGGCTTCTCGGCCGGAGGACACCTGGCCTCGGTGATCTCAACCCACTCGCCCTTCGAGGTGAGACCCAACTTCAGCATCCTGTTCTATCCCGTGATCTCGATGGACGAGCGTGTCAGTCACGTATGGTCGTGCCGGAACTTCCTCGGTGAAGACCAGAAGAACCCCGCAATGGTGCGCGACTTCTCGACCGACAAGGCCGTACGCCGCCACCTGACACCGCCAGCCATCATCATCATGTCGAGCGACGACAACCTGGTGCCGCCGGTGACCAACGGTCTGGCCTACTATACGGCGATGCGTAATGCCGGCAACGAGTGCGCCATGCTGGTCTATCCTTCGGGCGGTCACGGCTACGGTTTCGGCCCCTGGTTCACCTATCGCAACGAGATGCTGGCCACCCTCGGCAAATGGCTCAACGCCCGTCAGGCCCCCAAGCCCGGTGCCATCCGTGTGGCCTGTATCGGCAACAGCATCACCGACGGCTACGGCATCGAGCTGGCCTCGGCCAACGGCTATCCCGCACAGTTGCAGAAGTTGCTGGGACAGGACTACTGGGTGAAGAACTTCGGCGTGTCGTCGCGCACGATGCTGAACAAGGGCGACTATCCCTATATGAATGAGATGGCCTGGAGAGATGCGCTGGCCTTTAAGCCCGACATCGTCGTCATCAAACTGGGTACCAACGACTCGAAGCCCGAGAACTGGCAGTACAACGCGGATTTCAAGCAGGACCTGCAGCAGATGATCACCACATTGCGCCCCGACCTGGCACAGCCGGTGAAGAAGAAGGGCAAGAAGAAGGGTGCCGCCGAGCAGCCTAAGGGTCCGCAGATCTATCTCTGTACCCCGATTCCGGCCTTCAAGTCGACCTGGAACATCAACGACTCCGTCATCGTGAACGGCGTCATTCCCATCCAGCAGGAGGTGGCCAAGCAGTATGGCCTGCAGGTGATCGACCTGCACACCCTCTATGCCAACGACGGCGACAAGATGCTGAACGACGGTATCCATCCCGATGCCAAGGGTGCACGCCGGATGGCTGAGATTATCGCTGCGGCACTGAAAGAGCAGAAATAAGAACTGACATATGGTTAACGGTATTTATACGATCCTGTTGCTCATCTTGAGCAACGTGTTTATGACCTTCGCCTGGTATGGACACCTCCGACTGCAACAGTCGGGCGTGTCCTCCAACTGGCCCCTCTATCTGGTCATCGCCTTCTCGTGGGCGATTGCCTTTTTCGAATATTGTTGTCAGGTGCCCGCCAACCGTATCGGATTCATCGATAACGGCGGTCCCTTCAATCTGGTGCAGCTCAAGGTGATTCAGGAGTGTATCTCACTGGTGGTCTTCGCCATCATTGCCAACCTGATCTTCCAGCACGAGCAACTGCACTGGAACCATGCTGCCGCAGCCCTCTGTCTGATCGCTGCCGTGTATTTTGTATTTATGAAACCATAAGCAATGAAAAAACTACTTCTACTGATATTAATTTCAAACAGTTCATTGGTCACGGCTCTTGCGCAGGAGTTCGACAACCTGCCTACGCCGGTGACCGAAGAGAAAGTGATCGATAATACCCCGGACTCCATCGCGAAGGCCCTGGAGGCACGGCCTGCACCAGGCTCGACAAGGGTGGGTGACCGTCCCGTGCTTTTCCTGATCGGCAACTCCACGATGCGAAACGGTACCCTCGGCAACGGCAATAACGGCCAGTGGGGCTGGGGATACTTCGCCAATAAGTATTTCGACGGCAGGAAGATCTCTGTAGAGAACCAGGCACTGGGCGGTATGTCGACACGTACCTTCTATACCGATCTGTGGCCGGCCGTGCGCCAGGCCCTGAAGCCAGGCGACTGGGTCATCGTGAGCATCGGACACAACGACAGCGCAGACTTCTTCGACAAGAAACGGGCGCGCGGTGTGATTCCCGGTGTCGACCCCGATACGATGGTCGTTGGCTTCAACGAACGTCGGCAGGTGAACGATACGGTCTACTCGTATGGTACCTACCTGCGGAAATATGTGGCCGAGATCCGGGCAGCCGGCGCCAACCCCATCCTGATGTCGCTGACACCCCGTGATGCCTACGGACAGGACGGGAAGATCGTCAGAAAGCCCCATACCCAGTGGGCGGCTTATATCGCTGCCGTCGAGGGTGTGCCCTTTGTGGACCTGAATGAGATCTCGGGTGCGAAACTCGATAGCTACAGCCGTTGGAAGGAACAGTATCACTTCTTCGGCGATCATATCCATACCTCGCTCTTCGGTGCTGAGATGAACGCCCGCAGTGCGGCTGAGGGTATCTGGAACTCGCAGAACCCGCAACTCGAACCCCTGAAGGCGATGATGCTCAACGTGGCGCTGCCCGCCTATGGTCAGAACCGTGAGGCCGGTAAGCCGATGGTCTTCATCACGGGCGACTCGACGGTGAAGAACAAGGACAAGGACGAAGACGGCATGTGGGGCTGGGGCTCGCAGGCCGGACTTATCTTCGACCCCGCGAAGATCTGTTGGGAGAACGTGGCCATGGCCGGGCGCTCTACGAAGACCTATCTCCGCGATGGCCGGTGGGAGAGGGTGTACAACGCCCTGCAGCCCGGCGACTTCGTGCTGATACAGTTCGGACATAACGATATCAGTCCCATCAACGACAAGAAAGGCCGTGGTGTGATACCGGGAACGGCCGATACCTGTCATGTGTACAAGATGGAGGAAGACGGTCGCTACGAGGTGGTCTATAGCTTCGGCTGGTATCTCAGGAAATTTATTGACGATGTCCGCGAGAAGGGCGCCACACCGATCCTGTTGTCGCTGACACCCCGTAACGAGTGGCCTGGAGGCCGGATCGAACGACGCAATGACAGCTATATCAAATGGTATCGTGAGGTCGTTGAGCAGACGGGTGTGGAGTTTGTGGATGTGCACAATATCAGCGGTGACTTCCTCGACAAGAAGTTTGCCTCGAAGGATGCCGCCAAGAGCAAGGCGAAGGCCTCGAAATACTATAACCACGATCATACGCACACCTCGAAACTGGGGGCACAGATGAATGCCCGCAGTGTGGCTCAGGGCCTGCGCGAGATCCATTCAGAACTGGCTAATTATCTGAAGAAGTGATTGACAGAGCGACGATAGACAAGATTCTGGATGCCACGAACATCGTTGACGTGGTGGGGGAGTTCGTGACCCTGCGCAAGGCGGGTGTGAACTACAAGGGCCTCTGTCCGTTCCACGATGACAAGACACCGTCGTTCATGGTGTCGCCCTCGAAGCAGATCTGTCATTGTTTTGCCTGCGGAGAGGGTGGTAATGCCGTGAACTTCCTGATGAAGCACGAACAGATCACCTATCCCGAGGCCCTGCGCTGGCTGGCGAAGAAATACAATATCGAGATTCAGGAACGTGAGCTCAGCGACGAGGAGCGACAACAGCAGAGCGACCGCGAGTCGATGTTTATCGTCAACGAATGGGCGATGAACTACTTCAAGGAGATCCTGAAGACCGACCCCGACGGCATCGCCATCGGCAAGCAGTATTTCCGCAGCCGCGGTATCCGTGATGACATCATCGAGAAGTTTAATCTGGGCTATGCCCTGCAGAAGCGCGATGCCCTCGCCCTCGCTGCTCAGAAGGCAGGCTACCGGGCGGAGTATCTGGTTAAGACAGGACTGTGTTTTGAAAAAGGAGATAAGGAGACAAGTAGACAGGGAGTTCAGGACAATAGATCCCTTGTCGACAGGTACGCAGGTCGTGTGATCTTCCCCTGGCTGAATGTGAGCGGTAAGGTGGTGGCCTTCGGCGGCCGACTGCTGGACTCGCGTACCAAGGGTGTGCAACAGAAATACGTGAACTCGCCCGATTCGGAAATCTATCATAAGGAACGCGAGCTCTATGGTCTCTTCCAGGCCAAGAAGGCCATCGCGAAGGAGGACAGGGTGTATATGGTGGAAGGCTATACCGATGTGATCGCCATGCATCAATGCGGTCTGGAGAATGTGGTGGCCAATAGCGGTACGGCGCTCTCGAACTATCAGATTAAGCTGCTGAGACGCTTCACACAGAATATCACCTTGTTATATGATGGTGACGAGGCGGGTATCCACGCGGCCATGAGGGGTACGGATATGCTGTTGGCAGAGGGAATGAACATCAAGGTGCTGCTGTTGCCCGATGGTGACGACCCCGACTCCTTCGCCCGCAAGCATACCGCCGAGCAGTTCAAGACGTATATCGAAGAGAACGCGACGGACTTCATTTCGTTCAAGACCCGTCTGACGGTAGAGAATGTCACCGATCCCGTAAAGCGTTCGGAGGCTATCGGCGGCATCGTGAAGAGTATCTCCGTGATACCCGACCAGATTCTGCGTTCCACCTATCTCAGTGAACTCTCGCAGCGGATGGGTATCAAGGAACAGACGCTGATCAACTCGATGAACGGTATGATCCGTAAGGATCTCGAGGAGAAGGAAAAGGAGCGTGAGCGCGAGGGACAGAAGACACCGGAGACGACACCGGAATTCATCGGCCTGCACACCATCGACGAACAGACCCGTGAGGTGGAACGTCTGCTGATACAGGCCGTCGTCAGACATGGGGATGAGATTATCTATGACCATGTGGAGACCGACGACGGTGGGGAGGTCTCGCTCAATGTGGCGCAGTACATCAACTACGACCTCAGTCAGGATGGTCTGCAGTTCCATGATGAGCGTTATAACCAGATTCTGGCAGAGGCTGTCGCACATAGTGATGATGAGGGTTTCAAGGCTGAGACCTTCTTCACCCAGCACCCCGATATCGCCATCAGTCAGCTGGCTCATGAACTGGCGGTAGAGCGTCATCAGCTGAGCCGGGGCTTCCAAGTGAAGGAGCGCGATGGCGCCCTGCGGCAGCAAGTCCTCCATCTGGTGCTCGACCTGCGTATGGACATCATCGACAAACATCTGAAAGAGATACAGGCCCAACTGAAACAGGTGGGCAACGATATGGAGCGTGTGAAGGAACTGTTGGAGGAATACAAGGCCACCCAGGAACTGCGCAACGCCCTGGCCAAGAAACTAGGAAATGACCTGATCATATAATGCACGGACTGAACCTGATCATCTTCATCCTCTATCAGCTGATAGTGATTCTGACGGTTGTACACGTTGTGATGGACAATCGCCAGCCAGCGAAGACGATGGCCTGGATTCTGGTGATCTGGTTTGTGCCTGTCGTAGGTATCGGCTTCTATCTCTTCTTCGGGGTGAACACCCGGAAGGAGAAACATATCAGTCAGCGCAGTCTGGACCAGTTGACGAAACGCTCGATGCTGGAGTTCGTGGAACAGCGCGACTTGCATCTGCCCGATGCCTATAAGGCAACGATCGACCTCTTTGTGAACGAAGACCTCTCGCTGCCCTTCAAGGACAATACGATCCGTATCTTCCGCAACGGCTATGAGTTCTTTCCGGCCTTGTTGCACGAGATTGCTGAAGCCAGGGACCATATCCATATCGACATGTATATCTTCGAGGACGATGCCCTCGGCCAGATGTTGGCTGATGCCCTTATCGCCAAGTCGAGAGAGGGTGTCGAGGTCAGGGTCATCTACGATGATGTAGGTTGTTGGAGTGTCCGTCACCGTTTCTTTGAGCGGATGCGTGAGGAGGGCGTCGAGGTTGTGCCGTTCCTGCCTGTAAGATTCCCGTCGTTTACGAGTAAGGTGAACTATCGTAATCACCGTAAACTGATGGTCATCGACGGTCGGACGGGATTTATCGGCGGCATGAATTTCGCCCTGCGTTATGTGAAGGGTACGAAGACCCAACCCTGGCGCGACATGATGATTCAGGTGACGGGTAGCGGGGTGTATAGTCTGCAGCGTTCGTTCCTGGTAGACTGGTACTTCGTAGACCGTACGCTGATCTCCAGCCGAAAGTACTATCCTCCGTTGGATGCCGAAGCCCTGCAGTTGTCGAACGACTGTATTCTTCAGACCATTACCAGCGGTCCGGTGACACCTTATCCGGAGATTATGCAGGGCTATGTGCGGATCATCTCTTCCGCCAAGCGCTATGTCTATATCCAGACACCTTATTTCCTGCCGACGGAACCCGTGCTCTTTGCTTTGAAGATGGCTGCTCTTGGGGGTGTCGATGTCCGTGTGATGGTACCTCTTCGCAGCGATGCACGTTTTGTGGAATGGTCCAGTCGCAGTTATCTGCGTGAGGTGATCGATGCCGGTGTAAAGGTGTCTCTTTACAAGGACGGTTTCCTTCATGCGAAGATGATGGTCTGCGATGATCAGATCTGTTCGTGTGGTTCTGCAAATGTCGATTTCCGCAGCTTTGAGAATAATTTCGAGGCGAATGTATTTATCTATGACGAGATGACGGCAGCCGAAATGCGCGACATCTATCTCGAGGATGAAGGGCATTCGGTATTGTTTACGGATATTCCCAAACGTATTCATCCCCGTTTCCTGAAACGTCTGGGAGAATCGCTGGCCCGTATGCTTTCGCCGCTTATGTAAACAGGGTGAAGTTCACACTGCCGTAACTGCGATGTTCGGCAAAGTGGGGATGGGCGGAGAAATCGTAATCCTTACCGTGTTCGAAAACGAACACACCACCTTCCTTCAGAAGACCTTTTTCAAAGATCAGATCTGGTATCGTCGGGAGTTCCTTCAGGGCGTAGGGAGGATCGGCGAAGATGAAGTCAAACTGCTGTTTGCACGACTTCACGAAACGGAACACGTCGCCACGCAAAGGTATGGCATCATTGGTGTCCAGTTTCTTCAGACAGTCCTGGATGAAACGGTGATGGTCTCTGTCAGCCTCTACGCTGATGACGTGACTGCAGCCTCTCGACAGCAGTTCCAGTGTGATGCTGCCTGTGCCTGAGAAGAGATCCAAGGCGGTGGCATCCTCGAAATCAATGTGGTGCGAGAGCACGTTGAAGATGTTCTCTTTGGCAAAGTCTGTCGTAGGCCGCGCCTTGAAAGAACGTGGGATATCGAAGTGCCTACCTTTATATTTTCCTGTGATAATACGCATGCTATCGTCCTTTCGTCAGCAGCGTCATCAGGTCGAAGGGCATACCCTTGATCTTCGTGGCTGGGGCTTTGTTGAATTCTATGGCAGGATCGATGATGTAGGCATTCTTCAGATAGTTGTGCAACTCTTCAAATAGCACATCCTGTTCAGGAATGTCGCCTACGATGTGCATCTCATCGTGCTCGGGCTGCAGGTTCAGCTGCTTCCAGACATAGAGCAGGAAGTAGAGGGTATCGTGCATGTCGGTGGTATCGAAGGAATTGCAGAACTTGAACCGATACTGTTGGAAGGAAAAGATTTCCAGTTGTTTGTCGTGGAAGTAGCCAAAGAGCTTGTTGCGATGACCCGTGAAACTGCGTTTGTGCAGATAATGCCAGACGGGACCCATCAGATGGATGAGGTTGACATTCTGGAAATGGTCAGTAAGTACCATCTTCAGGTCTTTGTTGATACTGAAGAGGGCTACGGCATTCGCATCGGGCAGCACGTTGTATTCGATGCTATCCATCTCCCGTTTGGGGAAAGAGTGACGGTAGAGGTCCTCGGCCTGACTCTCGACGAAGCGCTCCACAGGTACTAAGAGCACCTTTGAGTCGACCATCACCTGTACCTTTTGCTTACGGAGGATATCAGTGGTCTTGAAGGCCTCCCTCAGATTGGCTGCCATCGAGATGCCACTCTTCACCACATACGGCTCATAGATGATGGGCTCGGTGGTGTCTGTTGGGTCGCTCACTGCAAACGACAGGCTTTTCCTGCCTATACGGATAGTCTGTGTCATCATTATTATTTTATTGCCGACATCACACTGGCGATACAGGCAGCGAGTAATCCCGCAGCGAGTAATGCCAAAACGATATTGACCATTTTGTCTGAAATCTGCATATCGGCTGCAAATTTACTATTTTTTTTTGAAACAAAAGACAATTGGCTTGTTTTTTAACGACAACTAAGACAACTATGACAACATTCGACCAGGGTCGAAAAAGAAAAAGTTGTCCAAGTTGTCCAAGTTGTCGTAAAAAAATAGTATCTTTGCATCCGGAATGATACAGGACGAACTGAAATACCGTATTCTTCAGACTCTGGGCCTGCCGCCGACAAAGGAGCAGGAGCATGCGCTCAGTGTGTTCTCGGAATTCATGATGGATCGGGAAGAACGGGTGGTCATGATTCTGCGCGGTTCTGCCGGAACGGGAAAGACGACCCTCGCCGGCGCTATCGTCAGGGCGATGGCAGCGTTGCAGCAGAAAATGATGTTGCTGGCGCCTACGGGTCGTGCAGCCAAGGTGTTCTCACTATATTCCGGTCATGATGCCTATACCATCCATCGTCGTATCTACAGGCAGAAGACGGCCGCCGACTTATCGTCGTTCTCGCTCAATGAGAATCTTTATCGCGATATGCTTTTTATCGTGGATGAGGCTTCGATGATCAGTTCCACTCCTCAGGAAAATGGCATGTTCGGTTCCGGATGTCTGCTCGACGATCTGATGCAGTATGTCTATAGTGGTCAGAATTGCAGGATGCTGCTCATCGGCGACAAGGCGCAGCTGCCTCCTATAGGTGAGGAGGAGAGTCCCGCCTTGATGGCTCCTGTTCTGCGCGGCTATGATCTTGAGGTCTATGAGTGCGACCTGAATCAGGTGCTCCGTCAGAGTGAGTCGTCGGGTATCTTGTGGAACGCGACACGTATCAGAGAGATGTCGGATGGCGGCTATGTGGCATTGCCGAAAGTCCGGTTCGAGGGCTTCCCGGATATACAGATCGTCCCAGGCGACGAACTCGTTGAGACATTATCCTCCAGCTATAGTCGTGTGGGGAAGGACGAAACGATGATCGTCACCCGTAGCAATAAACGGGCTAATATCTATAATCAAGGTATCCGCAATACGATTCTCGACCGTGAAGACGAACTCTGTCGGGGAGACCTGTTGATGATTGTGAAGAACAACTATTACTGGACGGAGAATATGAAGGAGATATCCTTCCTGGCTAATGGTGACCGGGCAGTCGTGCAGCGTGTCCGGAATGTCCATGAACTCTATGGTTTCCGGTTTGCGGAGGTCACAATGCTGTTTCCCGACTATGATGACTTCGAACTGACGGCAACTGTCATTTTAGACTCCCTAACGACGGAGTCGCCAGCCCTTACACGCGAACAGCAACAACATCTCTACGAGTCGGTATTGGAGGACTATGCGTATATCACCCGTAAGGACGAACGCATGAAGAAGGTCAAGACTGATCAGTATTACAATGCCCTACAAGTGAAATTCGCCTATGCCGTCACTTGTCATAAGGCTCAGGGTGGTCAGTGGGCGCATGTCTATGTGGATCAGGGTTATATGACCGACGACATGCTAACCCTTGACTATATCCACTGGCTCTATACGGCCTTCACCCGAGCTACGGAAAAGCTTTATCTCGTCAATTGGCCCAGTAATATGTCGATGAGTCTGGGAATGCCGTAATCGTCGATGTCTTCTTCCTTGATCCAGAAATAGTCATCGGGTAGGGTAGGACGTGCGTCTGTTTCCCATAGATAGAAATCGGCGGTCAATATGCGGTGGGTCAGTACATGTTTAACGTTCTTTGCCAACAGCCTTACTCCGTCGGGGATCTTCGTTTCTCCCTCTATCAGCCAAGGCTCGTATAATCCTTGCCAGATATCGCCTTCGCCCCTACGGTGGATGGCGGTCTCACCCTGACAACGTATATATATATAAATAAGGTGGCGGGCTTTTACCTTCAGGGTCTTTAATTTTACAGGCAACTTTTCGACCTGTCCTGTGCGCAAGGCCTCGCAGCTCTCTGCCAACGGACAGATTTCGCAAGAGGCACCTTTAGGTGTGCAGACCGTAGCTCCGAAATCCATCATCGCCTGATTGAATGCTGATGCTTCCGAAGGTGGTAATAATTGTTGGGCCAGAGCCGTAAACTCTTTCTTTCCCTCGGTCGTGTTGATGGGTGTCTTGATGCCATAATGGCGGGCTAACACACGATACACGTTACCGTCGACGACTGCTGCAGGCAGTCCGAAGGCGATGCTACCGATAGCTGCTGCCGTATAATCGCCCACACCTTTCAGGCGCTTGATGTCTTCGAGGGTATCAGGGAAGTGTCCTAAAGCCTTGATTTGCCTTGCCGCAAAATGCAGATTACGAGCCCGACTGTAGTAACCCAGTCCTTGCCACTCGCGCAGCACTTCATCCTCTGTAGCTGCCGCCAGGGCTTCTACGGTAGGCCATCGTCGCATGAAGCGTTCCCAATAGGCCCATCCCTGTTTTACCTGGGTTTGTTGCAGGATGATTTCCGAAAGCCAGATGGCATAGGGATCGTTGGTTTCTCGCCAAGGCAGCTCTCGTCCGTTCTGGCGGAACCAGTCTAAAATGGTCTGCGTAAAAGAGTTTTTTTCGCCCATAAAAGCAATTTTGCCTGCAAAAATACAAAAAAAGCGACAGATTTCATATAATCTCACAGATTTTTTACTATCTTTGCACCGTCAATGTGACATATTAATCATTAAAAAATAAAGTCAATGATGAAAAAGATTTTAGTTTCTTTAGTTGCGATATTGATGGCAGCGCCGTCATTCGCACAGTTCAGTAGCGGTGGTTTTGAACTCGACAAGCAGAGTTTGTATTATGGTGTCCGTTTTGGTGGAACCATTGCTTCCATCAGTGGTGACTGGTCTCTGGGTAATAAAGTCGGTATCACTCTCGGCGGTGTAATTGGTCTGCGACTCTCTGAGTCAACTCCTGTATTCCTGGAGTCAGGACTTTACTATACACAGCGCGGTGCCAAGAGTAACGTGTATGATATTGTACATAACAATTTCGAGATTCCTCTCTTGGTGAAGTACGGTTTTAAGGTATCTGATGATATTGCTCTTCTGCCTTTCGTAGGTCCTTATTTCGCCTATGCTATCAGTAAGGAAGAGAAGAAAAAGAACACGTCTGCTCCAGATTATCCTCGTGTGAATCGTAATAATGTAGGATTCAAGCTTGGTTGTGGTGCAGAGTATCACAAACTCTACATTGAGGCTGGTTATCAGTTTGGTGTCACAAACATTATTGATGATAGCGATCTGAGCGCCCGTAATAATGCACTCTTTGCAAACTTCGGTATCAACTTCTAAACTGTAGAATGATATGAAATGAAGAAGCCCGCCATATTGACGGGCTTCTTTCTTTATATAGATTTGATTAGTCTTACCGTGCGCTTGCTTTAGCACTGAGCGAGCTTGCCGTCAGAACCGAGTACGTTCACAATCTTGTGGATGTACATCTTCTTCATGTTCTCACGAGCGGGCTTCAGATACTGACGAGGATCGAAGTCTCCAGGATGCTCAGCGAGGTGCTTGCGGATAGCAGCGGTCATAGCCAGACGAGAGTCTGAGTCGATGTTGATCTTGCAGACAGCGCTCTTTGAAGCCTCGCGGAGCTGCTCCTCGGGGATACCGATAGCGGCCTCGAGGTGACCACCGTACTTGTTGATGGTGTTAACCTCTTCCATAGGAACTGAAGAAGAACCGTGGAGCACGATGGGGAATCCGGGAAGCTTCTTCTCAATCTCATGCAGGATATCGAATGCCAATGGCGGTGGAACGAGCACGCCGTTCACGAGTGTGCACTGCTCAGGAGTGAACTTGTGAGCACCGTGAGAGGTACCAATAGAAATAGCCAGTGAGTCGCAACCTGTGCGGGTAGAGAAGTCGATAACCTCCTCAGGCTTGGTGTAATGAGACTCTGCAGAAGAAACCTCATCCTCAACACCAGCGAGTACACCGAGCTCGGCCTCAACTGTTACGTCGAACTGATGAGCATACTCTACAACCTTCTTAGCCAGAGCAACGTTCTCCTCGTAAGGCAGTGAAGAGCCGTCGATCATCACTGAAGAGAAACCATTGTCGATACACTCCTTACAGAGCTCGAAGCTGTCACCGTGGTCGAGGTGCAGAACGATCTCAGGATGCTCACAACCGAGTTCCTTAGCATACTCAACAGCGCCCTTGGCGAGGTTGCGGAGGATAGTGCCGTTAGCATAGTTACGGGCACCCTTAGACACCTGCATAATAACAGGAGACTTGGTCTCAACAGCAGCCATGACGATAGCCTGCATCTGCTCCATTGTGTTGAAGTTGAAAGCGGGGATGGCATAGCCACCGGCAACGGCTCTCTTAAACATCTCGCGAGTATTCACGAGTCCTAAATCCTTGTAATTTACCATAGTTGTAATTGTTATGAATAATAATTCCTAAAACTGCGTGCAAAGGTAGCAAAAAAAGTGAAGAGTGAAGAGCGAAAAGTGAAGAATTTGCTGTCGCCAGAGTACTTTTTTTGTTTTATTTACAAAGGCATCAGTCTTATCACTTGATTTTGCCAAACCCACATTTCACTTTTACTTTAGGTCAACGTATGCTGGTCGAGATATTGCTGTACGTCCTCTTTGTAGTTGTCGGAGATGGGGATGAACGTCTCACCGAAGACGATACGGAAACGATCGATGCTCTGTACCTCGGGCATACGCACAATATAAGAACGATGAGTGCGTAGGAACTCTGGGTGAGGCAGGAAATCCTCCAGTTTCTTCATCGACATCAGAGACATGATCTTATCACCGCTCTTCAGATGAATGCGTACATAGTCCTTCAGTCCCTCGATATAGAGGATGTCATCGAGGCAGACGCGCAACAACTTGTAGTCGCTCTTGACGAACATGAAACGATCTTCGCGGTAAGTGTCCAGCTTTTGTGTAGCGCTGAACCACGCGAGTGCCTTGTCGCACGCCTTGAGGAAGTCCTCATAGGAGATTGGCTTCAGCAGATAGTCGAGTGCACTGACCTTATAGCCCTCGATAGCGTATTGCGGGAAGGCTGTGGTGAAGATAATCTTGGTGTCCTTGGGCAGGATCTTGGCAAACTCGATGCCTGAGAGTTCTGGCATCTGGATGTCAAGGAATAGGAGCTGCGCAGGGTTGTCGCGCAGGTCCTTCATCGCTGTGATGGCACTGTTGTAGGTCCCCACGTGATTCAGATACGGAGTCTTCTTGGCGTAGCTCTCCAGCAGTCCTGCTGCTAAGGGCTCGTCGTCGATAATGGCACAATTAATGGTCATACTTTTATTTTAATGATGGATTGATAATTTTTTCCTTCGTCGCACAGACCTTTAGTCCACTCGTAACGGTTGGGATAAGCCAAGTCGAGACGACGTTGTACCTGATTCAGGCCGATACCGTGTCCGCTGCGGTCTTTCTGCGTCTTGGGGAAATTAGAATTCTTAATATTGAAAGTGATGATGTTGCGTACACCGTCATCGCCTTCTCGTTCGACATCTGTTGCGACATCGATGTTGATGAAGCTGGGCTCTGTAGTGCTGATACCGTGCTTGAAGGCATTCTCAACCAACGAGATGGTCATCATAGGCGCAATCTTCAACTCGCGATCCTGGATGTGAGTCGTGAATTTTACATCGACATTCTGGGGCAGACGGATCTTCATCAGATTGACATAGTTCTCCAGGAACTGGATTTCTTCTGTGATTGTCACCTTGTCAATCTGATTGTGGTAGAGCATGTGACGCAGCATCTTCGAGAGCTGTTGGATGGCGTCCTGTGCGCGCTGTTGATCGAAAGCCGTCAGGGCGTAGATGTTGTTGAGGGTGTTCAACAGGAAGTGGGGATTGATCTGCGAACGCAGGTTCTTCAACTCCGCATCAGCGCGAGCTGCTTCTGCTTCCAGACGGGCATCCTCATTGTGCTGCCAACGCATGGCGAGCACGATGGCTGTAGCTACTGCTCCAGACATCGCCAGACTCAGCATGTCACGCATCATGAAGAACATCGTGTCGATGGACGTCTCGCGGTAACGGGGTGCAGTCGGCACAAACAGGTCAGAGGTAAGCGACACCCAGGGATGGAGGAAGATACCAAAGGCCACAACCATGATGGTGTTGTAGAGAAAGTAATAGCGTCGTTTGCCGATGACGAAGCAGCGAGGCGTCAGCCAGAAATAGTTGACGTAGAACACCACCATCATCAGGAATGGCGACATACAACTCATCAAGTAGTGCAGAAAGGGAGTCCCGTTGCCGCGAAGATAGGTCCACGGCGACAGGAACATGAAGCACCAGATACCTACATGAAGGAAGATGTACAGTTTCTTATTCATGTCGGATAGCTTCTATCGGGTCCATGTTAGCAGCCTTCTGTGCGGGGATGTATCCAAAGAGTACACCGATGAACACACAGACCAGGAAGGAGACGTAGATACTCCATGCAGGCACACTGCTGGGCATACCGAAGCTCGAGACAAAGGTACTGGCTCCGATGCCCACAAGGACACCGATCAGTCCTCCCGTCACTGATATCAATACTGATTCGATGAGGAACTGTAAGGAGATAACGGGGCCGGTGGCACCTACAGCCATACGGAGTCCGATTTCCTTTGTACGCTCCGTCACACTCACGAGCATGATATTCATGATGCCGATACCTGCTACGAGCAGTGAGAAGGCAGCGGCCACTACGAGGATAATGGTCACCGTGTCCATCGTCGACGACATCGTCTCCATCATCTCAGCCTGTGAACGGATGGTGAAATCATCAGCGGCTTCATCTTTCAGCTTGTGGTTGTCGCGCAGGATTTGCGTCAGTTCCTCGATGGCAGCATCGGAGAGCTCCTCGGTAATAGCCGAGCAGACAATACTCGAGAAGTAGGTCTGGGCAGCGATACGTTTCATCACCGTGGTGTAAGGTGCGATGATGACATTATCCTGGTCCATACCCCAAGAGTTATAACCTTTTGACTTCAACACACCGACGATACGCATGGGAATCGACTTGAATCGGATGGTTTTGCCGATAGGGTCAGTCCCGCCGAAGAGTTCCTTGACGATCGTGGCTCCTACTACACACACCTTAGCGGCCTTCTTGATGTCCTCTTCCGTGAAACATTCACCCTCTTCGATGGTCCACTGGCGGATATCGAGATAGTCGATGGATTCACCGTACATCGAGGCATTGGTGTTATTATTTCCATAGATAGCCTGTCCTGAGGCAGTGACCTCGGGAGACACTTTCGTCACAAACTTCTTCTCGCGGACGATACGTTCGTAGTCGGCCATCTTCAAGGTCTGCATCGCAGAGGGATCCTGACGGACGCCTCCTCGCATATCAGCACCAGGACGGATGGTCAGCAAGTTCGTTCCCATCGTGGAGAGTTCCTTGCGGATGCTCTCCTTTGAGCCTTGTCCGATGGCCATCATGATGATTACTGCTGCCACACCGATGATGATACCCAGCATCGAGAGGAAGGAGCGCATCTTGTTGTTGGCGACGGCCTTCAGACTAACTTTAAACAGATTTAGTATATTCATCTTAACTATTCACTATTCACTGTTCACTATTCACTTCTTAATCATCGTTTTGTACGGGTAGTTTGGCCAGAGCCTCAGCAGCCGACTTGATGTTCGTATTGATAGTGTCCTCACGAATCTTACCATCGCGCAGATTGATATTGCGGCTGGCGTATTCGGCGATCTCAGGGTTGTGGGTCACAAAGATAATCGTGTTACCCTGCTTATAAAGTTCCTGGAAGAGCACGAGCATCTCAAAAGAGGTGCGTGTGTCGAGGTTACCTGTAGCCTCGTCGGCGAGCAATACGGCAGGGTCGTTCACCAATGCGCGGGCGATGGCCACACGTTGCATCTGACCACCCGACATCTGGTTCGACTTGTGATACATGCGATCGCCCAGTCCTACGGCTTGCAGGGCTTTGATGGCCTTTTCGCGACGTTCTGAAGCTGAAATCTCCGAGTTATACATCAGCGGAAGCTCCACATTCTCCAGGGCAGTGGTCTTTGGCAGCAGGTTATAACTCTGGAACACAAAGCCAATCTTACGGTTACGCAACTTGGCCCGCTTGGTCTTCGACATTGTGCGCACACTAATGCCGTCGAGGAAGTATTCACCTGAGGTGGGGGTGTCAAGACAGCCTAATTGGTTCAATAGTGTGGACTTGCCCGAGCCTGAAGTACCCTGGATGGTGACGAATTCGCCCTCGTAGATTTTGAACGAGACACCTCGCAGAGCCTTCACCGTTTCCTCTCCGACCTGGAAGTAACGCTTGACGTTCTGCAGCTCGATGACTACTTTTCTATTATCTTCTGCCATAACTTATTGTCTTCTTGGTGCTTGACCACCGCCGTTACTGTTCTGTCCTTGGCCTTGTCCGGCTCTGTTCCTGTTGCCAGGACGCGGCATGAAGGGATTGGTGGCCTGCTGCTCAGGCATACCCATCTCTCCACCGGAGATGTTGAAGTCGGTGAGCACCTCTGTACCAGGAGCGATGCCGCTGAGAATCTCTGTCATCACACCGTTCGTGGTACCGGTTTCTACCTTATGAGCCTTGAAGACGTTACCTTCCTTGGTCCATACCTTACTTCTGCCCTCGCAATCCTCAATGGTCTCACCCTTCTGCAGCAATGCCTCGTTGGGCTGAAAGCGCAGAGCCTTGGCGGGTACAGCAAGCACATCGTTCTTCTCAAGGGTATAGATGGTGACATTGGCCGTAAGACCTGGTTTCAGCTTCAGGTCTACGTTGGGGGCAGAGATGACAACCTCGTAGGTAACGACGTTACTCTCTGTGGTAGCCTGCTGTCGGACCTGTGTCACAGCACCCTCGAAAGAGTCATCGGGGAAGGCGTCGACCGTAAAGGTGACACGCTGCCCTTCTTTTACGCCACCGATATCGGCTTCGTCGATATCAGCGATGACACGCATGTTCGTCAGGTCCTGAGCGATAGTAAACAGCTCTGGGGTATTGAAGGAAGCTGCTACAGTCTGACCTTCTTCCACTGATTTGGAGAGTACCACACCGTCAATAGGTGAGGTGATCGTAGCGTAGCCGAGATTGGTCTGTGCACGCTGCACACTCTCTCTCGACTGTGCCACCTGCTCCTTGGCCTGCTGATACTGCAGACGGGCGCTCTCGAACTCATCGGCACTCACCAGCCCCTTGTCATAGAGGGTCTTATATCTTTCGAAATTACTCTGCTGATAGTTCAGTGAACTCTGGGCGCTGGCCAGACTGGCCTTCTGGGCATTGAGCTCGCTGATGAGATTGGTGCGGTCCAGTTCTGCGATAACCTGACCTTTCTTCACCACAGAGTTGTAGTCGACATACAGATGACTCACGATACCAGAGACCTGTGTACCGACAGTGACACTGGTAACAGGTTCGATGGTACCCGTAGCGGTGATGGATGTACTGATGCTCGTCTTCTCAGCCTTAGCTGTGTCGAAGGTGACCTTACTCTCCTTCTTTTCTCCGCTAAAGAGGGACCATGCGATGAGGATTGCAACCACTACGGCAACGGCAATCCAAACTTTCTTACTGATCTTCTTCATATCTTTCTTTTTTACCTTTTTACTTTTTTACCTTTATTTTATTTCTCCACCCTGATAGAATTCCAGCATCTGTTTGTTATAGATGGTCTGGTACTTCGACTGCAGCTGGTTCTGTTCGGCTTGAAGCAGGTTGTTCTTGCCGGTCAACAGCTCCACGATGTTCTTCAGACCTAAACGGAACTGTTCGGAAAGCAACTCGTAACTCTGCTTCGCACTCTCCACTGAGCTCTGAGCGGCTTTGTATTTCTCCTGATTGGTTGTGGCGTTGAGCCAGAACTGCTGGATATTGGAATAGAGGGTCTTCTGCTGATCCTGAAGGTCGAGTGCGGCCTGCAGCTGTTGGATCTTCGCCTTGTTGACGGCTGTCTTGGTACTGCGTCCGTCTGTAATGGGTACGCTGACGCCGACACCCAATGAGGTGTTGACATTGTTCTTGATCTGCGATCCCCAGCCGATGGAACTCAGGGAGTTCGTAGAGGTGGTGACACCTCCCTGCAGATTGATGTTGGGCATCCATCCTGCTTTGGCGATGCTCAGGCTGACGTCGCTGCTCTTCACGGCCAGCTGTGAACGTTCTATCTCCGGACGGTTCAGCAGCGCCTGTTCATAGACAGACTGCAACGGGGGAATCGCTGCGAGGATGCGCTCATCGCTGATTTCCGGGATAGCCACATCAAACGGCGTCTCATCGGTGATCTCGAGCAGCTGCTTCAGCTGGAGTTTGTAGTTCAGCAACTGGCTGCGGGTCTCCACGATACCATATTCGTCGTTAGCGCGCTGCGAGGTGAGCTGTGCAAGATCGGCCTTCGACATCTTGCCCACATTCACCATCTCCTGTCCGCGCTCTTCGTTCTTCTTGCTGGTCTCCAGCGTCTGCTCACCCACCTTCACGCTCTCGTCGAGGTAGAGAATCTGGGCATAGATCTGTGCGATACGCTCCTGGATGTTGTTGGCGGTCTCTTGCAGGGAGAGTTCTGCCTCCTGCTCTGCCAGACGGTCTAACTTCACCGTATTGGTGTTGCGGCCTCCGTTCCATACGGTCCACTGTCCGTTCACAGAGTAACTGCCGTTGTAGGAGGTCTTGTCAACCTTGGTGTTCACCACACCGTTGGTTACCGTAGAGATACCAGAGTTCTTCCAGGGCTGATAACCAAGACTCTGGTTTGTCGATGCATTGACGGAGGGTAGCAGTGCGGCCTTCGCGCCTTTCAGGTCTTCTGTTGCACTCTCTTTCTGGAGTTGCGACTTCTTCAGGGTGATGTTGTTCGTCAGAGCATAGTCGATACAGTTCTGCAGCGTCCATTGTTTCTGGGCCGATACAGCGACTGTCGACAACATCAAACCTATTACTAATAGTCCTTTTTTCATATTCTGTTTAATTTCACGCTGCAAAGATAGGATTTTTTTGAGAAATAAAAGAAAAAAATAGATAAGAATTGGCTGTTAGTAGATTTTAACAGCCAATTCTTCGATAGATGAGCGATATGTGTGGAAATGTTAAGGCTCCGGATTTTCATCACGGTGGATGACGAGTCCGAATCCGAACAGGGTCACGAGGATATATCCCAAGAGGGGGATAATAAATGGAACCACCCAGTTCGACACATCGGCGAGTAGTCCGACCAGCAGGAAGCCACAGCCGCCTACGGGTGTCATCATCAGAATCGATGAGGCACTCTTCGTCAGACTACCCAGGTTACGTACAGCCAGCGAGAAGATCGTGGGGAACATGATGGCCTCGAAGAGGAAGATACCCAGCAGTGCTCCCAGTGAGATGATGCCGAAGTTCATCAGGACCACCATCGTACAGACCACGCAGCCGCAGCCGCAGATAAAGAGCATCTTCTCTGCAGGGATCTTACGCATGATAACGCCTCCACCGAAGCGGCCAACCATAAAGAAGGCCAGTGCGCCGGTCAGTACCATCGAGGCTGTGCGGTCGTCCATCCAGCCTTGTCCTGTGACGAAATTGATGAAGTAGCTGTTGATGGAGATCTCGGCCACCTCGTATGCCAACAGGGCGATGACGCCATAGACGAAGAACTTATGCTTCCACACCTTCATCAGTGGCTCGCGTCCGTATTTCGCCTTCTCTGCCAGTCCGTCGTTATAGCTGATCTCTGGCAGACGTACCTTCGTGAAGGCTACCGCGATGACTAGTACTACAATGCCGAGAATGACGTAGGGTAGGGCGATGCTTCCGCTCTCGCCGTCGCTGAACAGGAGCTGTCCTACGGCGAAGGTGGCAAAGAGACAACCCAGCCCGTTGAAGGCCTGCGAGAGATTCAGACGGCTAGAGCCCGTCTCCTTTGCACCCAGTTCCGTCACATAAGGATTTGCTGCTGTCTCCAGAAACACGAGTCCGCTGCTGATGATAAACAGCGGTATGAGGAAGGAAAAGAACGTCCCCGCCTCTGTACAAGGCACAAAGAGCAGCGAGCCGATGCCGAACAGCAGCAGTCCGAAGACGATACCTCTGCGATAGCCGAAGCGGTTGATGAACAGTCCTGCGGGGATGGCCATGAGGAAATAGCCTAGATAGGTGGTCACCTGGATGAGCGACGACTCCGTGATGGTGATGTCGAGTGTGTTCTGGAAGTGCTTGTTCAGCACATCGAGGATGGCACGTGCGAAACCCCACAGGAAGAAGAGGGTGGTAATCAGTATAAACGGCACCAAATAGTTGATGCCGTTTGCCTTGAATAAGCCGTTATTGTTTTTCACTTTTTACTTTTCTGTATCAATCATTTTCCAGATTCCGGCAGCAATAGCACCACCGACGAAGGGACCTACAATGAAGATCCAGAGGTTTGTCAGAGCTGTGCCGCCCTCGAAGAAGGCTGGAGCCAGACTGCGGGCTGGATTCACGGAAGTGCCTGTGTAGCGGATACATACCAGATGTACCAGTACCAGCGACAGACCGATGGCCAGACCGGCGAAGTTGTTGGTGGCACCGTTGGTCTTGGCAGTAGCACCCAGTACTACGAGTACGAAGACGCAGGTGAAGATGATCTCAGCCAATACGCCGCCGAGTACGCTGACATTGGCCTGCAGGTCATTAGCACCTGTTCCCTCCAGACCGGGGACGTTCTCCGTAAGGATGAAGAGCAGCAGACTGCCGATGAAGGCGCCGATGCACTGGAAGAGGATGTACATGCCACAGTCCTTCGCGTTCATACGTCCGCTGAGGTAGCAACCCAGCGTGATGGCGGGATTGATATGGCAACCGCTGATGCCGCCAATGGTATAAGCCATAGCAACGACAGCCAGACCGAAGGCCAGAGCCGTTCCCACTACTGCGGGGATGTTGTTTACAGGATCACAACCCAGACTTACGGCTACGCCGCAGCCCATCAATACGAGCACCATTGTGCCCACCATTTCTGCTAAATACTTTTTCATAATCATAATGTTTTTAGTTGGACATTTCTATATTTTCGCGGCAAAGATACGAATAATTTTTCAAAGGTGTATGTGTTTATACTGAAAAAATGGAAGATTTCCTTGTTTATTCGAATTAAATGCGTACCTTTGCACCCAAATTTTATAACCAAATCATTATTAAGGTATGAAAAAAAGATTGTTTATGATGGTGACGGCACTGCTGATGTTCTCAGTAGCAGTCGTTGCTCAGGTAACTACTTCCAGTTTGGCTGGTAAAGTCACGCTTGATGATGCCAATGGCGAGGAAGTCATTGGCGCTACTGTTCAGGCGGTTCACGAACCTTCTGGTACACGCTATGCTGCAGTGACCAATGTCTCCGGACGTTTCACCATTCAGGGTATGCGTACAGGTGGTCCTTACAGCGTGACAGTGTCTTACATCGGTTTCCAGCCGAAGACGATTAAGGACGTCAACCTTCAGTTGGGTGAGACCTACAACCTGCAGGTATGGCTCTCTGAGGATGCCAACGAACTCGCTGAGGTCGTCGTCAGCGGTAAGGCTTCAAAGTTCGCTGCTGAGAAGACGGGTGCTTCTACCAGTATCAACAACACCCAGATGATGCAGATGCCAACCATTAACCGTAGCATCTCCGACATTGCGAAGCTTTCGCCATACGCCAACGGTATGAGTTTCGCTGGTGGTGACGGCCGTTCAACGAACTTCACCATCGACGGTGCCAACTTCAACAATAACTTCGGACTTTCCGACAAGCTGCCTGGCGGTGGTAACCCCATCTCGCTCGATGCCATCGAGGAGGTACAGGTGGTCGTCGCCCCTTACGATGTCCGTCAGACCAACTTCATCGGTGGTGGTATCAACGCCATCACGAAGTCGGGTACGAACACCTTCAAGGGTACGGCTTATGTCTACTATCGCGACCAGAACCTGCGTGGTAACCGCATCGATCATCAGGACCTCGGTGCACGTGCCGACGAGAAGAAGACCACTTACGGTTTCACCCTCGGTGGTCCGATCATCAAGGACAAGCTCTTCTTCTTCGTGAACTACGAGGGTGAGAAGACTCCTGGACAGGCTGTGAAGTATCGCGCTGCTGATGATATCAACGGTGAGACGGGCGGTTCAGGCCTCATTTCTCGTACCAAGATGTCTGAGATGCAGAAGGTTGCTGACTTCGTGAAGCAGAGATTCGGCTACGATCCCGGTTCTTACACCGACTATCCTGCCGATGAGTCCAACCACCGTCTGCTGGCTCGTCTCGACTGGAACATCACTGATGCCCATCACTTGTCAGTACGTTACAACAATACGAAGAACGTCGCGTGGAACGGTCCTAACGGCAACTCTTCCGATACGGGCTACCGTCTGAACGGTACCTATCGTGTCGGTGTACAGTCAATGGCCTTCTCCAACTCGATGTACTCTATGGAAAATAAGGTGCAGTCACTGTCTGCCGATCTCCACAGCCGTTTCGGCCAGAAGATCTCCAACCAGTTGCTCTTCACCTATACGAATATCGAGGATATGCGTGGTTCCAACTCCAGCGAGTTCCCTTTCATCGACATTATGGCCGGTAAGGATGCCAACGGCAATCAGATCATGGAGCCTTACATGTCACTGGGTTACGAGCTCTTTACATATAATAATGGTGTAAAGAACAAGATCACAAGCGTTACTGATAACTTCACGCTCTATCTGGCTGCTCACAAGATCACTGCCGGATTGAGCTTCGAGCATCAGCTCGCCAACAATGCCTACATGCGTAACGGTACAGGTTACTATCGTTACAACAGCGTCGAGGACTTCCTGAATCAGGCTCGTCCTGAGTCGTTCGCCATCACCTACGGCTTCAACGGCAAGAACGATCCTAACGCTCAGGTCACCTTCAATCAGCTGGGCTTCTATGCTCAGGATGAGTGGAACGTCACCGACAAGCTGAAACTCACCTATGGTGTCCGTTTCGACAATCTGGCGTTCGACAACGACGACCTCGCTACCAATAAGGCCATCTACGCCATTGAGTTCCGCGACGGTCAGCATGTGGATACCGGCAAGTGGCCCGACAGCCATCTGCAGATCTCTCCGCGTCTGGGCTTTACCTACGATGTCTTTGGCGACAAGTCGCTGAAGGTTCGTGGAGGTACAGGTATCTTCACAGGTCGTCTGCCTCTCGTGTTCTTCACGAATATGCCGACCAACGCCAACATGGTGCAGAACTCCGTCACTTATACCACAACTTATAAGAACGGTGTGCCTACGGGTGCTTACAACCAGAACCTCGATAAGTTCGTGGGCGGTATGATTACCGATGTTAACGAGATGATCGCCAAGTTGGGTTTGCCTACAGAGCTCAACGAGAACAACCATCAGGCCAGCAATAAGATCTCGGGTGTTGCCAGCGACTTCAAGATGCCGCAGCAGTGGAAGTCTTCGATTGCCGTCGACTACCAGATCCCCGTATCGTTCCCCTTCACGGCTACAGCTGAGTTCATGTACACCAAGAACATCAACGCTGTGACCATCGACAACATCAACATCAAGGATTCTGAGGGTTGGGAGCGCTTCAATGGTGCCGACAACCGCCTGATCTATCCGAAGGACTACAGCGTGAACGGCAATGCCAAGCAGAACGCCGTACTGCTGAAGAACACCTCGAAGGGTTATGGTTATACCTTCAACGTCACGTTGAACGCCCAGCCGCTGGAGAACCTCAACCTGATGGCCGCCTATACCCACACCGAGCAGAAGGAGATCTCCGGTCTGCCTGGCAGCGACCCCATTTCTACCTGGCAGGGTCTGAACACCATCGACGGTCCTAACTTCGGTACCGTTCAGCGTTCAGGTTATGTCGTTCCCGACAAGCTCATCGCTTCTGTCGGCTACTACATCCCCTTCACACACAAGGGCCTCACACGTGGCACGCACATCAACCTCTTCTATACCGGTTATTCCGCAGCTGGTCTGACCTATACTTACACCAACGATATGAATGGCGACGGTATCGGCAACGACCTGATGTACATCCCTGCTAACGACAACGAGATCCAGATCGGTTCGCTCAAGGACGGTCAGTTCGTCAACAATGCCGAGATGCGTCAGGCATTCTGGAACTATGTCAACCAGGACAGCTACCTGAAGAACCACAAAGGTGAGTATGCTGAGGCTTATGCCGCACGTTCACCTTGGGTACACCGCTTCGACCTGCGTATCGCTGAGGACTTCTGCTTCAAGACTGGCAAGCAGAACCATAAGTTCCAGGTGAGCCTCGACTTCCTGAATATCGGTAACCTGATCCATTCGTCTTGGGGTATCTCGAAGATCTCTACCACAATGGGTAACAACAGCTACCACAAGATCCTGAAGTACGAGGGTATGGACAACAGCAAGAATCCTGTCTTCTCGATGGTGAAGGTTAATGGTGAATATCCTACCGAGTCCTACGAGACGTACAAGAACTATACTGAGTGCTGGAAACTCCAGGTTGGAATAAAATACTTCTTCAACTAAATAGTAAAACCCTCGCCAATCGGCGAGGGTTTTTACTTTCTGTAGGGACACCCGGGCTCGAACCGGGGACCTCTGCAATGTGACTGCAGCGCTCTAAACCAACTGGGCTATGCCCCTATTTCGTACTTTGCAAGCCGCCTCTCTTGGCGATTTGCGGCTGCAAAGGTACGAAAAAAAGTGAAGAGTGAATAGTGAATAGTGAAGAATTAGCTGTGCCTTGACGTTATTTAACACTTCTCACGCCTATTCCCTGGCCTTGATGGTCAGCTCGTAGGTCTTGTGTTTCTTGTCGATGGTGTACCATTTGATGGTGTACTGGCTCAGACCGAGGTCCAGGGCGTAGTCGCGCATCGTCTGTGCACCGTCGCTGTTCAGCAGGAGCGACTTGGAGTAGTCCACCAGATACTTGATGGTGTTCTCCGAAGTATCCGTCTGGTCAGCCAGACTCTGACGGGTCTGATAGATGTCCGGGAACTGGCGCTGCAGATATTCTATGAGCTTACCCTTGTCGCCGTGATGGCCATCAGACCGCTGCGGAATTTGCTGTATTCCTGGATCGGAGCCGTATCCTCTTCCATCGTGGTGTTGCCGTTTCCATCTGTGATGGCGAACAAGGCCTGCGGTCGCCTACCCGTCGCCTTTCCGTGAGTCGTTACCAGCGCTTGTGGAACCATTTCAGGCCGTACACCAGCAGCGGGATGCACACAGCGAGTATGACGATGAGTATCCAGGTGGCAGGATTCTCGTCATCGTCCCCCCACAGATAGTCGGTTATGAAAACGAACGAGTTGTTGGTGAGATGCATGATCATGCCCGGCAGCAGACTCCTGGTGCGCCAGAGCAGCCAGCCTGTGATGATGCCGAAGACGATGGTTCCCATCAGTTGGATCTCCGTACCGTGAAGGATTCCGAATACGACGGCCGAGCAGACGATGGCCACCCACGGCCTGACTCGCGCCCTGAGCAGTCCGCCTAGTAACATCCCTCGGAACCCGATCTCTTCGCTGATGGGTGTCAGAATGGCGATAGCGAGAAATCCCCTGATACCCTTAAACAGCTCATCCATCTTTTCCATCTCCTCAATCTCGTCAGCAAAGATCTTGTCGGCATCGATCAGCGACAGCAGCGACAGTTCTGTAAACAGCCAGGCCAACGCTATCATCTCCGACATACCTGCCGTCGCCCAGAGGTTGCAGTGCCTGAGTCGGCCCATAGTCAGCCTGATATGCCCTCGGCCCAGGAACCATGCGATAGAGGCTATGTAGCCGGCAATCATCGCCCATACCATCACGTCCGACTCGAAAAACCGATCTATCGCAGCCTCATTATTCATCTGCGAAGGATGCATTACCATAAAGTATATGACCGCACCAAGAATACCGAGGCCCTGACTGAGCACCAGGTACCACAGAAATCGCTTAACCGTTCTCCAAAGTTCCCTTTTTCTCATTGCCGTTTCGTTTCTGCCTGCAAAATTAGAACTTTTTTTTGAATCCACCCCAAAAAAAATATGATTCCAACTAAAATATTTGGAATTATACGCACAGAACACAGAGCACCATTTTAAAACGGTGCTCTGTGTTCTGTGCGCCTTCTACATTTTCGCTACTAAAAAAATCGGTACTAAAATAGACCTTTAATTTAATAAAAGCCGGAGATTAATTTGAGTAAAATTGTCGTTCGGCGGCGGGTCTTCGACGGGCTCAGATACTGCGCTCACGGCGTTCCTCACGGCCATTACAACGACTTCGTGTATGGGCTATGGCCCCTTCTGAGGATTAATATTTTGCTATTCTATGGGTATTGGTCGTCGATGGTCCCAGACGCTCAGCTGCAAGCTGAAGGACGGCGAGGGACTGTAGCGCACCGATGCGCCGATCTTGTCACCGATATCATCCATCCACCACATCTCGGGCGTCACTCGGGGCTGCATCATCGACTTCTGCACGAAGACCGCTGCATCCCAGTGGGTGTTCAACCGGTAGTTCAGCATCGCCGTCAGTCCGGTATCCTTCATCTGGTGGTTGCCGTAGTCCAGGAACGACGAGTAGCCGCCCATGGCGAACGACAGTCGGGGAGCCAGGTTGTTGGCGTACATGAAGGCGGCACTGTTGGCGAAGCCGCTCGCAGCGTGCCGACCCAGTCCGATGATGGCCGATGCCGACAGCGAGGCGTTCAGTCCCGGGTGAAGTGCCCACTCGCCGAAAGGCGAATAGAGATGACTCAGGCTGGGATAGTGGGCGATGGTGCCGCGATAGGTCAGCGGCGGCAGCGAAAAGGTACTGTCGGGTTCCAGCACAGGCCGATGCTCCTGCGCCCACAGCGTCGGAGCCCAGAGGGTTATTAGCAATAATGTCAGTATCTTCTTTTTCATCTCAGACAGTCCTCCTTTTGTGATACGTTCAACGGTGCAAAGATAGAGATTATAATCTGATATGCCAAATAAATTGAGGTTTTTTATGTAATTGTCGTTAAAATATTTGCGGATTTAGGATACTTTTTATTACCTTTGCACCCACATTATTATATATATACGACGAGATAAAGGAAAACAATGATGACGAAGGAAGAATTTCTGGGCTATCGGGATAAATATCAGGCGAAGATCGAGAAGATCAGACAGCGGGCACACGAGTTGCACGAAAACGTGAACCAGATCTACGGCGATGACCTGCCCTACGGGTTCCACCTCGACATGGTGGCTGAGGGGGTAGAGGAGTTCGGACATCTGGTATGTGTCCGTGAGGAAGATGTGCTGCCAATTTTCTTCGGTGCGTTCTTTCACGACACTATAGAAGACGCCCGGCAGACATACAACGACGTGATGAAGGAGGCCCGCAAGTGGCTGTCGGAAGAACAGGCGCTGATGGCTACGGAAATCGTCTACGCCCTGACCAACGACAAGGGGCGCACACGTGCCGAGCGGGCAGGGGAGAAGTATTATAAAGGTATACGCGAGACACCCTACGCCACGTTTGTGAAACTCTGCGACCGTCTGGCCAACGTGACCTACACCTGTTCGGTGGACTGCGGCAAGAGCGGGTTCAGGATGAAGGAGACTTATAAGAGTGAGATGCAGCATTTCCTGCCTGCACTCAAAGCCGAGGACGATGACCCGCGTAAGCGGCTGCCATACGAGGTGGTCCTGGCGATGGCGGAGGTGCTGATCGACGAGGTGGACCGCGATGAGGTCCGCCGACAGTGGGGCGAGTATTAGGAAAAGTAAGCAAAAACAGAAAAAAAGTAGCAAAATATTTGCAGGATTCGGGAAAAAGTGATAATTTTGCAGCCGAAAATGATAAAAAACAGAAAGATGTCAATGTTGAACGCTTACTTTTACGGTTATTACTTTTACTTTGCAAGCAATTGTGAAGCGGTAGGCCGTAAGTAAAATTAAAGAATTGAAAAATTGAAAAATTGAAATAAGGCTCCGCTTCACAAACCAGTGAAAGCGGAGTTTTTGATTTAAAAGAAGACAACATGGACAACTGAGACAACAAATACAACAAAAGTTGTGATAGTTGTGAAAGTTGTCGTTAAAGAAAAGAATATGAAGAGGATTGCTATACAAGGACTGATTGGGTCGTTCCACGATATTGCGGCACACCTGTACTTCGAGGGGGAACAGATACAGCTGATCTGCTGCTCGACCTTTGAACAGGTGTTCCAACAGATTCAGCAGGACCCTACAGCCATCGGCATGCTGGCTATCGAGAACACCATCGCGGGTTCGTTGCTGCATAACTATGAGTTGCTCAGAGACAGCGGAACGACGGTGGTCGGTGAGCACAAACTGCACATCACGCATTGCATCTGCTGTCTGCCCGAGGACGACTGGGACACCATCACCGAGGTGCACTCGCATCCTGTGGCCCTGATGCAGTGCCGGCAGTTCCTGGCGCAGCACCCGCAGCTGAAGAATGTGGAGGCTGAGGATACAGCTGGTTCGGCGAAGATGATTGCCGAAGGTCAGAAGAAAGGGTGGGCGGCCATCTGTCATGCGGAGGCAGCACGGCTCTACGGTCTGAAGGTGCTGGAGGACCATATCGAGGACAACAAGCATAACTTCACCCGCTTCCTCGTGGTGTCGAATCCCAACAAGGCTGATATGCTGAGACCGTTGATGGAGGCGAATAAGTCGAGTATCGTCTTCTCGCTGCCCCACGAGGAGGGATCGCTCTCTCATGTATTGGCGATACTCTCGTTCTATAAGATTAATCTGACGAAGATCCAGTCGCTGCCGATTATCGGAAGGGAGTGGGAATATCTGTTCTATGTGGACGTGATGTACGACGACCTGACGCGATACCGTCAGTCGATCGATGCCATCATCCCCCTGACAAAGGACTTGAAGATTTTAGGAGAGTATAAAGACGGCAGACAGACGAATTAATAATTTAGGATTAATAATTAAGAATTATGATTACCAAGATACAACCAGCTGAGCGCTTGTCGCTTGTCAGTGAATATTATTTCAGTAGGAAATTGAAGGAAGTGGCACAGATGAATGCCGAGGGCAAGGACATTATCAGCCTCGCTATCGGCAGTCCGGATATGCCGCCGTCCCCACAGACAATCGAAAAGCTCTGTGAGGTGGCTCATCAGCCCAATGCACACGGCTACCAGCCCACACAGGGTACACCTGAACTGCGCGAGGCAATGGCGGGATTCTATAAGCGCTGGTATGATGTCACCCTCGATGCCAAGACGGAGATTCTGCCGCTGATTGGTTCGAAGGAGGGTATCCTGCATGTGACGCTCGCCTTCGTGAATCCCGGTGACGAGGTGTTGGTGCCCAATCCCGGCTATCCTACGTACACGTCGCTCTCGAAGATCCTTGGTGCGAAGATCGTGAACTACGACCTGCGTGAGGACAACGGCTGGCAACCCGACTTCGACGAGCTGGAGCAGATGGACCTCTCGCGTGTGAAGCTGATGTGGACGAACTATCCGAATATGCCTACGGGCGGAAAGGCTCAGCGTGAGACCTACGAGCGGCTGGTGAAATTCGCTCAGGACCACAATATCGTAGTGGTGAACGATAATCCCTATTCGTTTATCCTGAGCGAGGAGCATCTGTCAATCCTCCAGGTGCCAGGGGCGAAGGACTGTTGTATCGAGTTCAACTCGATGTCGAAGAGCCACAATATGCCTGGCTGGCGTGTGGGACTCTGTGCGACGAATGCACAGTTTATACAGTGGATCCTGAAGGTGCAGTCGAATATCGAGAGCGGAACGTTCCGTGGTATCCAGCTGGCGGCGGCTGAGGCCTATAAGAATGACGAGGCCTGGCATCGGGAGTATAATATCGAGACTTATGCCCGTCGTCGGCAGTGGGCAGAGAAAATCATGGATGTCCTGGGTTGTACCTATGACAAGAATCAGGTGGGTATGTTCCTCTGGGGTAAGATCCCTGCCGACATCAAGAATGTGGAGGATCTCACGGAGCGTGTGCTCCACGAGGCGCGTGTCTTCATCACTCCGGGCTTTATCTTCGGCTCGAACGGTGAGCGTTACATCCGCATCTCCCTCTGCGCCAAAGAAGAGAAAATTGAAGCTGCATTAGAAAGAATTAAAAAAGCAATATAATTATGGAACTGGAATTAGCACCATTGAATTTACCGAGTGACAATGAACGTCCCTTCGTGATTGCAGGCCCTTGCTCTGCAGAGACCGAGGAACAAGTGATGACCACAGCCCGTGAGCTGGCCATGAAAGGCTGCCACAACTTCCGTGCAGGCGTATGGAAGCCCCGTACGAAGCCCGGAGGCTTTGAGGGCCACGGAGAACCCGCCCTCGTATGGCTCGCCGAGGTGAAGAAAGAGACGAAGATGCTCGTCTCTACCGAGGTGGCTACGGCAGAGCATGTGGAACTCGCCCTGAAGTATGGTATCGACATCCTCTGGATCGGTGCCCGTACGTCAGCTAATCCCTTCGCCATGCAGGCCATCGCCGATGCCCTGAAGGGTGTGGATGTGCCCGTATTTGTCAAGAACCCTGTGAACCCCGACCTCGAACTCTGGATCGGTGCCCTGGAGCGTATCAACCAGGCAGGTATCAAGCGTCTGGGTGCCATTCATCGCGGATTTTCTTCGTATGAACAGAAGATCTACCGTAATGCCCCGATGTGGCAGATCCCCATCGAACTGCGTCGTAGGATTCCTGAACTGCCGATCATCAGCGACCCGAGTCATATCGGAGGACGTCGCGAACTTGTGGCGCCGCTCTGTCAGCAGGCGATGGACCTGGGCTTCGACGGTCTGATTATCGAGAGCCATTGCGATCCTGATAAGGCCTGGAGCGATGCCAAGCAGCAGGTGACACCCGATGTGCTGGACTATATCCTCTCGCTGCTCGTCATTCGCGACGAGAAGCAGTCAACGGAGGGTATCACGCAGTTGCGTAAGCAGATCGATGAACTCGACAATCAGATTATGGATATCTTGGCGAAGCGTATGCGGGTGTGTCGTGAGATCGGAAAGTATAAGAAAGAACACAATATGACGGTGCTGCAGGCTAACCGCTACAACGAGATCTTGAACAAGCGTGGTGCGCAGGGCGCCCTTTGCGGGATGGATCCAGAGTTCGTGGCCCATGTCTTCGAGAATATCCACGAGGAAAGTGTACGTCAACAGATTGAAATCATTAACAAGTAAGCTATGAAGATTCTTGTGATGGGTGCAGGTAAGATGGGAAGCTTCTTCATCGACCTGCTGAGTTTTGAACACGAGGTGGCGGTGTTTGAGAGAGATCCCAAGCGCATGAGATTCACCTATAACTGTCAGCGCTTTACCTCGTATGAGGAGATCGAGGAATTCAAACCTGAACTGCTGATCAATGCTGTCACGCTGAAATATACCATTCCGGTGTTCAAGGAGGTGATTCCCTATCTGCCCAAGGAGTGTATCATCAGCGACATCGCCTCGGTGAAGACGGATCTGAAGGAGTTCTACGAGCAGACGGGTATGCGTTATGTGAGTACGCACCCGATGTTCGGACCTACGTTTGCCAACCTCCAGCAGCTCTCTGAGGAGAATGCCATCATTATCAGCGAGGGCGACTATATGGGCCGTATCTTCTTCAAGGACCTCTACCAGAAGCTGGGACTCAATATCTACGAGTACACCTTCGAGGAGCACGATAAGACAGTGGCTTACTCATTGTCGATACCGTTTGTCTCGACCTTTGTCTTTGCGGCCGTGATGAAACATCAGGATGCACCTGGTACGACGTTCAAGCGTCATATGAGGATTGCGAAGGGTGTGCTGAACGAGGACGACTATCTGTTGCAGGAAATCCTCTTCAACCCCTATACCCACGATCAGGTGTCGCAGATCCGTACGGAACTGAAGGAACTCCTGGAAATCATCGACCAGAAGGATGCTGCGGGTATGAAGGGGTATCTGACGAAGATCCGCAACAACGTGAAGCGCGACATAGAAATCAAGAGATAGTCTCTAAGCTTGTTTAAATACGCAAAATAATCGGGTCGTTTCTTGGCGGTTCCGATTATTTTGCGTATTTTTGCACCATCAAACCAATTAAACAGTAAAAATTATGGGTATTATCATTTCGCTTCTTTTAGGCTGTTTGGCTGGCTTCTGCGCTGGCAAGTTGATGAAAGGTGGTGGCTTCGGCATCATCATGAACTGTGTGCTGGGTCTCTTCGGTGGTGCTCTTGGCGGCTGGTTGTTTGACATGCTGGGCATCGAGTGGGGTGGTCTTTTAGGTCAGCTTGGTACAGCTATCATCGGTGCTGTTGTCATCCTTTGGATCGCTTCGTTTTTTAAGAAATAAAATCATATGAGAAAGCTATTCTGGTGTGTTGCGGCGCTGCTGTGCGTCTGCAATACGGTTTTGGCGCATACAGACTTCGGTGAGCGTCCGAAATTGGTGGTAGGCATCGTCGTCGACCAGATGCGCTGGGACTATCTTAGCAGGTATTACGACCAGTTCCAGGATAATGGTTTAAAGCGACTGATTACGAAAGGCTATAGCTGTGATAACTGCCTGATCAACTATGTGCCGACGATAACGGCTATTGGTCATACAAGTGCCTATACAGGTACGACACCTGCGCTGCATGGTATCTGCGGCAATGATTTCTATATCGACGACGACCCTGTGTACTGCTGTGGCGACAAGAGTGTGGAGCCCGTAGGAACGGACAATCGCAAGCGTGGCTGTATGTCGCCTCGCAACCTGCTCTCGACGACCATCGGTGACCAGATCCGTCTGCATACTGACTTCAAGTCGAAGGTTGTAGGTGTCTCCTATAAGGATCGTGCGGCTATCCTGCCCGCAGGACGGAGCTCGGATCATGCCTATTGGCTGGATATTGACAACGGCCAGTTTATGACGAGTACATTTTATCGTACGGAACTGCCTGAGTGGGCGAAGGCCGTTAATCAGGAGCTCAAGAAAAACAAGGAGCTGCAGAAGGTAGGTAAGGATGTTGGTCTCTATCCTCTTTGCGGACATATCACCACCGACATGGCTATTGCCGCCCTGAAGGGTGAGCAGCTCGGTAAGGGCGATGTGACGGACATGCTCTGTGTAAGTTACTCACAGACCGATGTGATTGGCCATAAATACAGCACGCGTGGCGAGCATACTGATGAGGCTTATCTGGAGTTGGATAAGGATATTGCCCGTTTGTTGAACGCTCTCGACGAGCAGGTGGGTGAGGGTAACTATCTCCTTTTCCTGACGGCTGATCACGGTGGCGCACATAACTTCCAGTTTATGATTGACCACAAAATGAACGGTGGTGCGTGGAATATTGACGAAGACGTATTGAACGATAAGTTGGATGCCTGTCTGAAGGAGAAGTTCGGTGCTGCCGTTGACCGTTCGATTATCAACGGACTCCTTGGTTATCGGGTATACCTGAATCATGGCAAGATCAAGGCCTTGGGGCTGGATCTGGAGGATGTGAAGGAGACGTTGGTAGAGTATTTCTCAAAGGTGTCGCATGTGCAGTTTGTGATGGACTTCGAAAAGGTGAACACGTGGAGTGTGCCCGATGTCATCCGCAGTCGTGCACTCTTAGGCTATCATCCTCATCGCTCAGGCGATCTGTTGTTGGTCTTAGAGGCTGGATTCTATGACTACGGCAAATGGTCATCACCTATTGGTACAACGCATAGCGCCTGGAATCCCTATGATGCCCATATCCCTCTGTTGTTCTACGGTTGGAAGGTGGAACACGGCAGCACGGGTCGTGAGGTGCATATCACGGATATCGCGCCGACAATCACTCAGATGTTGCATATCCAACAGCCCAACGCCTGTATAGGTGAACCTATCCCGGAAGTGGTGAAATAAGCTATGGCAGCAGGTAAGTGGATAGGAGGTTTTGTCGGATGGATGGCTGGAGGACCGTTGGGGGCTCTAGCCGGCTATCTGATAGGGTCGCTCTTCGACTCGGTACTCGACGGTGTGAATACGCCTGATAACTCCGGTACCTGGGGCACAGGCTCCCAGCGTGAGGAGAACTGGCAACAACAGTCGTATCAGGACTATAGCCAGGCGTATCAGCAGGCTTATCGTCAGCGTCAGCAGCAGGGAAATAGAAATAGTTTTCTCTTTTCACTGCTGGTGCTCTCGTCGTATATCATCAAGGCTGATGGCAAGGCGATGCACTCGGAGATGGAACTGGTGCGCCAGATGTTGCGTCAGAACTTCGGAGAGAGTGCTGTTTCGCAGGGTAATGAGATTCTGAATAAACTCTTTAATGAACAGAAGCGCGAGGGCTGGCAGCAGTTTAAACAGACGGTCAGACAATGCTGCGGACAGATCAATCAGCAGATGGACTATTCGCAGCGTCTGCAGCTGTTGAACTATCTCGTGATGGTGGCTCAGGCTGATGGCAGTGTGCCTCAGAGTGAGATTACGGCGTTGAAGGAGTGTGCACAGTGGATGGGACTTCGCGGTAGTGAGGTCGACTCGATGTTGCACCTCTCAGGCGATACCCTCGAAGACGCCTATAAGGTGCTGGGTGTCAGTCCCAATGCCACAGACGATGAGGTGAAGAAAGCCTATCGTAAACTCGCCCTCGAACATCATCCGGATAAGGTGGCTGCGCTCGGTGAGGATGTGCGTAAGGCGGCTGAGAAGAAGTTCCAGGAGATCAATGCGGCGAAAGACCGCATCTGGAAGGCAAGAGGACTGTAGGGGAAAAGACTATAGACTATAGATTTTATGAAGACGCCGGCGATTGTTGTTCCAGAGGGGTGTAAGGAGGTGCTGTTGCATGCTTGTTGCGCACCGTGTTCCTCGGCGATTGTCGAGTGGCTGGTACAGCATGACATTCGTCCGACGATATTCTACTACAATCCGAATATCTGGCCCCGTGAGGAGTATGAGATCCGCAAGCAGGAGAGCAAACGTCATGCAGAGAGTCTGGGACTGACTTGGATCGACGGCGACTACGACCACGAGCAATGGCAACATGATGTCTGCGGTCTTGAAGGTGAGCCGGAAAGAGGAAAGAGATGCGAACTCTGCTTCACACTTCGTCTGACGGTTGCCGCCCAGAAGGCTAAAGAACTTGGTATAAAGTACTTCACAACGACGCTCGCCTCGTCGCGCTGGAAAAGTTTGGAACAAATCGAACGTGCTGGACACATCGCTGAACAAATGGTCAATGGTCCGCTCGGCCGAAGGACGCTTGCTACCAACGGGACGCAAGAATGTTCAATGGTCAATGGAGTTGTTTTCTGGGCACAGAATTGGAGAAAGGGTGGACTGTATGAGCGTCGGAATCAGTTGTTGAAGGAGTATGGTTTCTATAATCAGCAGTATTGCGGCTGCGAATTCAGTCAGCGACAGAGAAATGTGTCGGATGAACAAAAAGAATGAATATGAAGCAACGTAAACAATGGATGTTTGCCGCCATCTTTTTCTGCGGCATCAGTCATCAGGTATGGGCGCAAGGGCCCAACGGCTCCGGCACCTACTATCAGGCCGCTGATGGTAAGAAAGGAGCCGAGTTGAAAACGGCGCTCTGTAAGGTGATCTACAATCGCGAAGAGGGTGGTAGCCGCGATGTGGCCTATAAGGCATTATGGACGCACTTCAGAACCACCGATGCACGTCCTAACGGAAAGGTGTGGGATATGTATTCGAATAAGCGGGAGATGACCTTCGGAGACGATCAGGACACAGGCAGCGGCAATCAGGAAGGACAGTTCTATAATCGTGAACATTCGATGCCCAACAGTTGGTTTGGCGGTAAGGTGATGCCTATGTATACCGATCTGTTCCATATGTATCCTACAGACAAGGTCGTCAACAACAAACGCAGCAACTTCCCCTTTGGCGAGACGAAAGGAGAAAAGTATAAGTCCGCCAATGACTTCAGTAAATTGGGAGTATGTACCGTTGAAGGATACTCTGGTACCGTTTTCGAACCCAATGATGAGTATAAGGGCGACTTTGCGCGTACTTATTTCTATATGGTCACCTGTTATGAGGAGAAGCTTCCTGACTGGTATAACAACTACTCGGATTCTCGTCCTACCCTCGACGGCAATACCTATCCCGGACTTAACGATTGGCAACTGAAGATGCTGATGAGATGGGCGAAGCAGGATCCTGTGAGCGAGAAGGAAGTCAATCGTAACAATGCCGTCTATGAGATTCAGAGGAACCGTAACCCGTTTATCGACTATCCTGGACTTGAGGACTATATCTGGGGTGAGAAGCAAAACGAAGCCTTCAGCTATCAGTCTGTTCCAACGGCCATCCAGTCAGGTGATAAGACGGTTAACAAGCCAGCTGTCATTTATTCGCCAGACGGTAAGCGTCTGGCCAAGAAAAGACGCGGAGTGAATATCATCCGAAGGAAGGACGGTAAAGTGGTGAAGACGTTATAAATATAAAAAACGAGGCTCAAAGTTTGCGGGTCTCGTTTTTTTATTGTAATTTTGCACCCCAAATAGTAAAATAGTAAATAGTCAAATAGTCAAATCACAAGATGTTTGAGAATTTATCAGATAGGTTAGAAAGATCGTTTAAGATACTGAAAGGTGAAGGAAAGATCACCGAGATTAACGTTGCAGAAACCCTGAAGGACGTTCGTAAGGCTCTGTTGGATGCCGACGTCAACTATAAGGTTGCCAAGACCTTTACCGATACCGTGAAGCAGAAGGCAATGGGTATGAACGTACTCACGGCTGTGAAGCCCAGTCAGTTGATGGTGAAGATCGTGCACGACGAGCTGACTGAACTGATGGGCGGTAAAGCTGTAGAGCTGAAACTCGAGAGCCGTCCTGCGATTATTCTGATGTCAGGTCTTCAGGGCTCTGGTAAGACCACGTTCTCTGGAAAACTCGCCAAGATGTTGAAGGAACGTCAGCATAAGAAGCCGCTGCTGGTGGCTTGCGACGTGTATCGTCCTGCTGCTATCGAGCAGTTGAAGGTCGTCGGTGAGAGCGTAGGCGTGGATGTCTATACGGAAGAAGGCAATAAGAATGTCGTTGAGATAGCGCAGAACGCTATCCGCAAGGCTAAGCAGGAGAGCTATACTGTGGTCATCGTCGATACGGCCGGACGTCTGGCTGTCGATGAGGAGATGATGAATGAGATCTCGAATCTGAAGCAGGCCATTAATCCTGATGAGACCCTCTTCGTGGTTGACTCGATGACGGGTCAGGATGCTGTGAATACCGCTAAGGAGTTCAACGATCGTCTCGATTTCGATGGTGTCGTCCTGACGAAACTCGATGGTGATACCCGCGGTGGTGCTGCCCTTTCTATCCGTACTGTCGTCACCAAACCCATCAAGTTTGTGGGTACAGGAGAAAAGATGGAGGCCATCGACGTGTTCCATCCGGAACGTATGGCTGACCGTATTCTCGGTATGGGTGATGTGGTCTCTCTCGTAGAGCGTGCGCAGCAGCAGTTCGACGAGGAAGAGGCCAAGCGCCTGGAGAAGAAGATCCGCAAGAATAAGTTTGACTTCGACGACTTCATGGGTCAGATTCAGCAGATCAAGAAGATGGGTAACATCAAGGATCTCGCTTCGATGATTCCTGGCGTAGGTAAGCAGATTCGCGATCTTGATATCGATGATAATGCCTTCAAGGGTATCGAGGCTATCATTCAGTCGATGACACCTAAGGAGCGTGCTAATCCGGACATCATCAACCAGAGTCGTAAACTGCGTATTGCCAAGGGTTCTGGTACGAAGATTGAGGATGTGAATCGCCTGATGAAGCAGTTCGACCAGACACGTAAGATGATGAAGATGGTGTCGGGTATGGGTTCTTCAAAGATGGCCCAGATGGCTGCAGCGATGAAAATGAAGGGCGGAAAGCCTTTTTAGTGAATAGTGAATAGTGAAAAGTGAATAGTGAGATGCAACTGATTGACGGAAAGGCAACGGCAGCGGCCATTAAGGCTGAGATTGCCGAAGAGGTAAAGGAGATTATCGCCAAGGGTGGTAAGCAGCCCCATTTGGCAGCAGTACTCGTGGGTCACGATGGCGGCTCAGAGACGTATGTGAAGAACAAGGTGCTGGCTTGTGAGGCCTGTGGTTTCAAGAGCACGCTCATCCGTTTTGAGGCGGATATCACAGAGGCTGAGCTTCTGGACTGTGTGGACAAGCTCAATAAAGACGATGATGTCGACGGCTTTATCGTCCAGTTGCCTCTGCCCAAGCATATCGATGAGCAGAAGATTATCGAGGCCATTGACTATCGCAAGGACGTCGACGGTTTCCATCCCATCAACGTGGGGCGTATGGCCATTGGTCTGCCTTGCTTCATCTCGGCTACGCCTCTGGGTATCATCACGTTGCTGAAGCGTTACAACATCGAGACCAGTGGTAAGAAGTGCGTCATCTTAGGTCGCTCTAACATCGTCGGTAAGCCGATGGCTCAGCTGATGATGCAGAAGCAGTATGGCGATGCCACAGTTACCGTCTGTCACTCGCGTTCAAAGACGCTCAAAGAAGAGTGCCGTGCAGCGGATATCATCATCGCCGCTATCGGACAGCCTGATTTCGTAACAGCCGATATGGTGAAGGAGGGCGCTGTGATTGTCGATGTAGGTACTACTCGCGTTCCTGATGCTTCTAAGAAGAGCGGTTTCCGTCTGAATGGCGACGTGAAGTTCGATGAGGTAGCACCTAAGTGTTCATTCATTACGCCTGTCCCTGGTGGAGTAGGGCCGATGACCATCTGTTCGCTGATGAAGAATACCTTGGCTGCAGGCAAAAAGGAGTATTACAAATAATTATGCATTATGCATTATTAATTATGCATTCTGATGACTGCAGAGGAGTGGTACGAAAAGGGTAATGCCTATCGGAAAGAGTCGAAATGGCATGAGGCTATCAACTGCTATATCCAGGCCATAGAACTTGATCCAGAGAGTCCTGCTGTCGAAGCCAAAAGGATGTTGGATGACATTATGGCCTTTTATTGTAAAGATATGTATAATCCTTGACTATAACTGTCAGTCGCTTTTCTATATTATAGGGTCTGGTATTCGCCAAACACAGTCTTGATGATATCATAATCTTATTGCAAAAATATGTACAATCCGTGATGTTTTTGTATTTTTGTTAACCTAATCTAATTCTTAAAAAGTGTTATTTTATTAATTATAACGGACGTTTTTCTTTGTTATTTCGCGATTTATCTGTAATTTTGTGCCCGCAAACAGAATTTGTCAACTCAATAATAATTTAAATTAAAAGTCTTTTCTATTATGAAACTAAGGAATTTATTAGTGCTTGGAAGTGTGGCCATAATGGGCGCTGCTTTCACATCGTGTTCTAAAGAGAACCTCTTTGACAATGAAGCTGCTTTAGAACAGCAGAAAGTTGAGTATGAAGCCAGCTTCGTGAAGAAGTTTGGTGCAATCGATCCCAACCAATCATGGGATTTTTCTTCTATGCGAGCTACTTATAGCCTGCCCTCTACCAGCAATGCTGCCAGAACGCGTGAAGGTGAAGTCGGTGAGGTGACGCTTACAGGCGGCCAAAACGATAGCTTGACCATCGAGAAGACCGTTATTGACGGAATTCGCACAGAATTGACAGCCGGTAGAAATAACAAAGTAAAAGGTAGCCCCTTCTTCATGGTTTCCCAAGAGAACTCTTTCACCATCGTTCCCATCTTCCAGGGCCAGGCTAGTTATTACTGGGAGTTGTATATGAATATCGGAGGTGTAGAACAGTTAATTTGGCAAAAGGGCGATATTGAGTACAGAACAAAGGCTAATGGTACTTGGAAAAAACTCGGAATGAGTGCTAAAGTTCCTGACAATGCAGTTGAGGTAAGATCGCCTAAATTCACTTATACTGCTACCAAAGATGTTCCGATGTATTTCTTCCTGAAGGTGTGGACAAACGGTACTGGTGACGGCATTGCAAATTATAGACTGACTTCATTGGATCAAATGATGCTGGCTATGGATTGCATCGATAAGCCTGCAGGTGTTCCTGCCGACAATACCGCGACCATTATTGGTTGTGAGGACAATCCTGCTCAAAAAACCTCTGATAATGACTATGAGGACTTGGTGTTCATGATGTACGGCAAGCCTGCTCCCCCAGTGAACCATGTTGACGAGGTGGAAGTAAGTCAGGGCAAGCGTTACATGATGGAAGACCTGGGTGCAGATTACGACTTCGACTTCAACGATGTGGTTGTTGACGTGACAAACACTTATATGAAGAAGGTTTACTATAAGTACAACGAAAATAATGCATTGGTATTCGATAGAGAAGAGGAGATTGCTGGTACTCGCAAGCAGGAGGCTATTGTCCGCGCTGCTGGTGGTACACTCAACTTCACGCTGACGATTGGTACTAAGTCATGGACCAAGGGCGATAAGTTCACCATTACCGACATGCTGAATACTGGTGTGAACAATTCTGAGCTTAACTTTAATGGCGTGCTGGATAGATTCACCATCGATGATAATTCTTGGAATCCTGATGCCAACAACATCTCTGTCACCGTTCAGGGTCGTGGTCCTAACCAGGGCGTGAAGACCATCACCTTCCCGAGGAAGGGTTCTGCTCCTATGATCATCGCTGTTGATCCTACCAACGAGTGGATGAAAGAACGTGTGTGCGTTGATAAAGCTTGGTTCACAACAGAGTAATACAACCCGTGCGGAACAAATTCCGCGAGTTGCAGATATAAAGAAAGCTGGCTCCCAATCGGGAGCCAGCTTTTCTTTTAGAAGCGTAGGTCTATTTCTCCAGGGTAAAAATGGCTTATAAAGAAAAATACGATAATTTTTGGTGGTTTGCAAACT
>JAEEGJ010004231.1_pt1 | contig 49728 bp, 44 predicted proteins | sample 8958761 | NCBI WGS metagenome assembly JAEEGJ01 (sample SAMN16246546, study PRJNA631951) | gut metagenome | biome: gut microbiome; feature: rumen; material: RS-attached | host: Bos | place: Iran: Karaj | collected 2018-10
TAATTTTAAAGACATCACGTATATGTATTGCTGCTTGACAATAATTCCAACTTATATCATTTAGCTTCTGAAAATACATGTCAGCTTCTTCATTCGATATTATTGAGTATGATCTAAGTGGTCCAATAAAAAACTTCATGTACCCCGACTTCTTCGATATGCCCTCTAAATCAATTAGGCTATCTGAAATTTTAGATGTGAAAAGGTCTAATGCTTTTTTCAGATTACGAGAATTAATCGTCAGATAATTATATTCTGATTCAATATTTCTCATACTCTCTATTAATGCAGGTAATACTCGATTGTAAATGGCAATATAAATATTTGCATATTCATCGAAAGTGTTTCTTAACCTTTGCCTGAGTGCCGGATTGTCTATGTCTTCTTCATCCAATGGCATTGTTTTAAGTTCACGAGGACAGAAACCGTATTCTTGAACCGCTTTTTTTATTGTTCTAAAAGCCTCAATGGCTACTTCGATGTTCTTAGTTTGTGAATTGTCTATCATAAATCTTCCACATTATTAATATATACTATAGTTGACCACTCTTTAACTTTCTCAACTTCTCTGCTATCTTATCAGCTTGCTCAGTAGCAGTCATTCGAATGTAATGCTCAAAAACCCTCTCTGACTTGTGGCCGCTGATACTCATCATTTCACGGGTATCAAACAGTCCAGTCTTGTAAAGATTGGTAAGGGCTGAGCGACGAGCAGTATGTGTACCTATCAACTCATACTTGGCCATGACTACTCTGCCATTCTCATCACGCCTAAATATAGGACTTCCTTGTTGTTCTTCAGCGATGCGTTTTAACTTAACATAATAATGGCGATCCTCACCTGTCAACTTCTCCCCACTCTCTATCCTTCTTTGGTATGATAGATAGCGTTCTTCTTTCCTGCGTTCGATGGCTGTGAGAGTTGTTGGGAAATCTTGCTTTAATGAAGGGACAGAATCGCTGAGGTGCTTAAGAATAACTTTAATATAACGGTTTATGTCCCGCTTGTTCACGTCAGGGAACTTGTAGTTATACTTTTCGCAAATTTCAAAAGCACGTTCGTCAACAATTGGAATCTCCACATAAGCCCCCGTCTTAACCTGATACAAACTAATGATATTGGTTCCCCTGTCTGTTATTTTGAAATTGCTCCGATTAAGGGAAGCATAGTCTGATACACGTTGACCGCTGCAAATCCCAAGAAAGAATACGTCCCTTACAGCCTCTTCTATACCAGATAGTCTCATAGCATAGAGTGAATCTATTTCATGTTCTGTCAAGTACACTTCTGCTTTTGCCTCTGAACCTTTAACAGTACGCTCTTTCCATACTTTAAGACTCACGGCATTATTGTTGATGCCTTCCACTGCGGCAAGATTACATAATTTACGGAAACAAGTCACATATTTGTTGATGGTCATCTCCATAAAATGTTTTTTTTCGAGGAACTGCCGGAAATTATCAGCAAATTGTCTCGTCACGTCATCAAAAGTTTTGTCTTCCGGGCAAAACTCTTTTAAGTATCGACCAAATGTTTTCCATATCTGAATGGAACTCTTTGTGTACTCACTGCCCTTACCGTAACGAATAGATCCTTCAACTATGCCATTTACAAAGCACTCATAGAAATGAACTATCTGTTTCTGTTTGCGTAGATTTTCGGCCTTCGCACGTTCTTGTTCCTTTTTTTGACGTTCTTTGATTTCTTCCTTGGCTTTTATGGCCTCATTGTTCGCTATCTGAGCCAAAGCATCCTCAAGAATTGTTTTATCAGAATTTGACAGAAGTTTATTCTCTGCGAAAAGCATATCTATGGTCTGAGAAACCCTGTCAAGTTTTGAACTGAGTTCCTTGCCTTCCCCTCCTATGAATTTATTCCATGTAATAATTGACCTATTGGCTTTTTGCCATGTCTCGATGTCAACTCCAATGCCAGTATTTACGTATTCCCATTTGATGTATGGATTACGCTTCTTGACTCTGGTATAGAGGTTCGCTATACCTTCAGTCCTTTTAGTTCGAAGAAAAAACGCTGCCATAACTCATCTATTTTTGAATTCGCCGACAAATGTACAAAATTATTTTGAAAGTTGTAGGCACATTGTAGGCACATTTTGAAAAACAATGCTATAATTTTAATTATTTAACTCTTTAAAACTTTATGTAACCTATTCATTCCCAATTACTTTGAAAATATTTGAAATCTCCTGAAAACTAACAAAACTTTATCGAGTCCGTCCGGGCACCCCAACAAGCAAAGTCTTGTAATCCAAGAGGTTACGGGACTTTTACTTTTTCGGAGCATCAAATTCTGATGGAACATTGATGGAACATTTTTAAGTTGTTCCATCAATTTAGTATGGGGCGTGTCCACAAAGAGCCATATTAACTCAAATACATTCATCCCTTTATGATTGGTAAAATCAGTTGTTGTCATTGGTATTTTTTATTAATGCCCCATCTGCCTTCCTTGCGGCCATCTTGACGCTCAATATTGATACCAAGTTTCCTAATAGCTGTAAACTCTCGTTGGATGGTCTTATCGGACACCTTAAGTTTTCCATATGAGCACATTAAAGTTCCATAATTTAACTTTCTGTATCTTTAATATCAAAGAAATCTTTTAGTATCGGCTGTATTTCATCATAAGACATAAGTATATTTCTGTTTTCTGGCAGATATCTATCAAATGATGGATAAAGTTGGCTATATGTTACGACTCCTTTATCTTCGTATTTCTTTTTTGTAACTTTAATGTACCTATGATAATTATCTATAGCATCTGCAAACTTTAGTTTCTTATCTTGAAATTTATGTTGCAAATTGAACATACAATCAAGACCTATTACTGTTAAGGGACGAATTCTTTGTTTTGTAGATTTTTTTAATTCCTGTTGATTAATAAGTTCCCTCATTTTAACGGACAAGAAATGATTTAACCCATTAATTTTATATTTGTAATCTGTATAGATGATTAAAGGATATATATTTAACCTCTTGTTATATGGGAATCCATCGTTTTCATATTCATTGTTTTCATATTTTTCTATATATACAACCAATTGATGTATTGCTTTCCTTTTTCCCTCTGATTGAATAAATGTCCTTATTATGTGGCTTTCAATACTTTTATAATCCAATGATTCCATAACATTTTCACTCATTAGACTATCTTTTAGTTCTATAATAAACAAATGGTTTCCTATCTGAAACATTGCATCTGGTTTTCCTTTACTTTCATCATCAAATAAAGCACGTTGCCAGTTTCTTGAAAAGGATGTTGTCAATACGTTTCTGAATAAAGTCTTTTCTATTATTAATCCACTCGTTTTTTTTATGTTTTGAAATCCTGCATTGTTTAATCTCTCTTTAAGAGCCATGAATGTTCCTATAAAAATTTGGTTTAGAAAATAATTCCAATGAAGGACATAATATGCGCCATTAAAATAATACACAGGATGTGTTTTTAATTCTAAGTAGGAGTTTATTGTTATGTTATTTATCATTAATGGAGCAAATAACTTGTGAGTTTGCTCACTTTCTTTTATGCCTGCTTTTAATTTATGATGATTCGTGTAGCATGTTATATAATCTAAGAATATGATGGACAAGGCACTTGCATATGAGCTAAAGCTATCAAATCCTCTCTCTTGAAAAAAAATATTAATAATACTTGATGTACTTGGATACTCCTTTTTAATTCCTTCGATAAAATATTTAAGTCGATATATCTCATACTCTATTCTTATAGCTTCATTTACATCCGTTTCGGGTAATAGTAATGGCCAAAACATTTTCTCATACGAGAACTTGTCATCAGGTGTTATTGATACCAAGTTGTTGTGAAAATCATCATGTTTGTATAAGCGTTGTTCATTAGCGATAAAGAGCAGTTTCAAATATATTAGTTTCTCATCTACTGACATTGATGTTTCTATACATTCTCCTTTCTTATGTTTTAGTAAGATACAATACAATTCCATCAATGTAAAATTATTAAAATTTAGCGTTTTTAAGTCATTAAAGAAAAGCCAATTTAGAATGGCACGCCCATCAGATGTATTACATATAGCATCTTTGAATTCTATCATTATTTCCTCTTGAACAAGCATCCCTTTTATATGACCAGCATATAAAAGAGCAGAAAGTGACGTCGTGAAAACAATATACTTCTCAGCAAGTCCTTCTGTCGATAGTTGGGCAATTATTCCCTCATGGTCTTCCTTAAAGATGTCTGAGTAGGTGGGATAAATTGTGAATGAAGTCTTCCTTTTGGCCATTTTTACATATCCTTTTCGTGTTTGTTTATCCATTATTCAGGAATAGCCTCTGATATTTGGGTGGTTGATAAAACATCTCCCTTTAATTCAATAGGTTCGTCATCAATTATTTCTCTTTTTTCTCCATTTATCATACGAAGAAATGAATTGTGACTTTTCGAGAAGATTCCATTAATCTCTTTGTTGCTAAATCCTACAAAATTCAGCATACAGCATAATAGAAGTTTCCTTAACTTATGATTCAAGTTATAAAGTTCATGCCCATCCACAACATGCTCCTTTTTTCCAGGAGGAAGCAAATGAGAAAAGTAATGTCGGGAATCGCGGATACATTTTATATCATCATCAGATAATTCAAGAATAAAAATATCAGAAAATTCATTTCGCAAATTCTTCAATATTGCAGTTAGGTTTGGCCCGTCTTCTCTAAACCGACAATAAAAACCTTCAATAGCTTGAGCAACAATTAGGAAATCATTGCTACAAAAAGTTCCTATGTGTCCAACACTATCTATTAAGTGCGCACGAATGGGAAACATATCCTTTTCTGCATACCATTTACATATAATTGAGGAGAAAGAATCTTTTATCGTTTCATAAACGAATAGAAATTCCCAAAAACGTTCAGGATCATTTGACCTTTCATATTTCTTTTCATAGATTTCAATGGTTTTATTTGGGGTGAGGTCCCCATCCTTTTCTTTATCTATGAGCAGAAAGCGATCACTTTGCACTGATGTTAAAGTCGCAAACGAAAGGAATTGCTCAAATAAAAACACATTGCGTTTAGCATCATTCATGGAAATAGGTTTTGAACAAGCGAAACTAAGAGTACTCATCTGGTTAATTTCGACTTGCATTCCTGTTTTGCCATGTGTAATATTTACCTCTCCTTCAAGTTCTAATGTACAACCGTTATCTAATGTTACAGCAATTTGATTTGCCTTCTCTAAATCAGTACTAAATGTAAACTTCTTATCTTGTTGGCTAACATGTATGATATTTGGCCTAAACCAATATGATAATTCTTCAATATACGCTTTAATATCATAATTTCCAGTTTCTTTCAACGATCTTATATGTTTGCCAACAGCGACCACCTGTACACTGTATTTAGCAACAGGGAAAGGACAATCTGTGTTCAAGGACATTGATTCATAGCAATTAAATACACTAATCTTTTTGGCATCTGATGATATGCCCCAAATAACATTATATTGAGGCACATTTCCGCCTGCAAAGTGCTCTATAGGAGACTTGGAACCCAACACGCCAATAGTCTCAAGAACTATTTTGTCTTTTTTGACAATCAATGTTCCAGATACCTGATTCTCTATATCATTAAGTAACCACCAAAGCCCTTTGAATTCCTTTATTTCCATTCTCGTTCTTTTTATATTGAGACTTGTTGCAAATGCCTATTACAAATTCCTAACTAAGTATATTATAGTTACCTACTAACCTATGAAATTTTGCCATTAATTATGTAAAATCAATTGCATAACGACTCTAGTAATTCTGGTAATTCTTCATGCCTGTCATACCATACACAATTTACTCCAAATCCTCGCATTACTTTTTCCATAAATGGAACATCATATTCTATTTTCCTAAGAAAAGCATAATGAACGGGCTCCACTTCGCCACCATTATTAGAAATATCTATAAGTCTTCTTAAATTGGGGTCTGTCATAGACAATCCGATAAATAGGCATGCACTTCTACATAGGGCGTGAAGTTGTTCTACATTGCCCCAATTGTATGATTCTTGATATATTTGATGATACTCTTTTTCTCCTAAGACAATCGGTGACCAGTCTCCGTTTTGTGGTATAAAACCATGCACATGATAAACATGTAGGCTGTTTCCATCTATTGGTCGTGATTTATCAAACACAGGATAGCAGGGTTTCTTCTCATTAACTTTTTGTTCAACGAGGTCATCATAATTATAGGATATAATACTCTCTATATTACTTATTTCTATTAATCTTGCAATTGAATTAATTAATTTTGAGGTATGTATATTTGCATACAAGATGTTTCTCATATCAATATAGAAATCATCAGGTATCTCATTGGGATTTTTTTTATATGCATCAATAATATATCTTCCCTTAATTACGCTCTCTATATCACTATCAATTTTGGGCAATCCCTTTTTTATACAGAGTTGTTCTAAAAGACTATTCCAAGTGACAACACCTGCAGAAGCACTAACACCGGCACCAAGAAAAATGCTAATTTTATCCCTTTTCAATACTCCTTTTATTCTTTCTTGGATATTCGCATCTACATTGTCCAAATATTTATTTCCATTGTTTTCGTCTTCGGCAAAATCCATATTAGATATGCCTATTGCACTTGTTTTTTTATATAGGTCCTGATATGAAATGACCTCTATTTGACGTCTGCTCATACGAGCATTGTTAGTTAACCTTAAAGATGTCTCGTTTTCGTTTATGACAACGATAATTAACTTGCTTGGTTGAATCCTATCATAGATTTCTCTAATTTTGGAAAATGAATTATATATTAGACGATACTTAATCTCTACAGCAGTATTCTTTGGCCACTTTAATTTTTTTACACCATTTGGTAGAAGGAAATCAAACTCCCCACCAAAGACAATGCCTTCGTCTTGGCTTAAACAGTTCGAAATGAGTCTGAAAACATCTTTTTCAAATGTTTCCCCTTTTATTGATGTTGTGTCTATTTCCATTTATATTTAATTATTTTCTATTTATTATCTACTCTCCATACTGCACAAACAAATTGTCTAATTCTTCATTTGTGTTAATAACTGCAACTTTCTCGCGCAACTCGCTATGTGCCGCAAAGTCAAGTCTGCGGAGTACATCGCCTGTTGCTGTTTTTGTTTGACGAATCAGTTGAGCACGTCCAATACATGGATTTTCTGTTGCATATTGAGCTAATGCTTTTGCCTTGCTCACATTGTCATCACGAGTAGGGTCGTGTGGTTCAAGTATGTCTATAATATAGTCACCTCCATTCTCTCTTCTGATAACCAAGAAATCAGGATAGAATGGTTTCTTTGTACCTTTATAGTTATGATACAATGTTAATGCATCGCTGCCACGTGATGGATTGCGATACCAACAACGATAGTCCTCACGCTTGCGTTCTTCCTTTATCACATTTTGTTCCCAATTATTGAGTTTGATGCGCACCACACCCGTCTGCTCATTTACAAACAGATGGTCATTGTACTCTTCGCCCTCTTCATCATTACGGAACATTATATTTTCACCTAAGTAGAATGGAACATTTGATATCTCCTCACTATCTCGCACAATGTTTCTATATTTTGTTTTAAGAGCATCCGACAAACGGGTTGTCTTATGTCTATAGGCGTCATTTAACTTGTGGTATTCCCTCTTTGCAAAGTCATGCAGTTGCTGTAACTGTTCCTCGTCACTGACAAACAATATAACATCCACCATGAAGGTATCTTGCTTATCTGGATTATCATATTTCTTTCCATATGCAGCGCCAACTCCCTCATTGTTTAATTTCTTCTCTGCTATTCTGTATTGTCTCTCTATATCAACATTCGATTCAGAGAAAATACTATTTACGGGCTCTGCCTTTATTATTTCACCAAACGCATCATACACACTGGCAAGCATCTCGAAATTTTCCACCTTAGCCTTCGCTTCTGCATATCTGCCACTTTGCTTGAGTTGTTGAATATAGGCACATATTCTTTCAACTATCTTGTCTATAACTATCTCTCTTGCATTTAAATCTAAGCCTGATAATAGAAGAAAATTGCATAAGCTGAATAATGATTTTAGATAGTCATTCATTTGGAATGAACGTATCTGATAAGTTGGCAGAGACAAGCTATTGATAAAATCAACTATCTTCTCACGATCTATTCCGTCATATTCAAACTCTATGTCTATAGGTTCAGAGTTGCTGTCTTCTGCTGGTTGCTTATTCTGGTTTGGTGTATGACTTACGGGAGAATTTTTAGGTGTTAAGTTATTCGTTTCTACTTTATCACCATTATCTGTTTCTCCAAATAGCGGAAGACTGTAATCTTTTGGTGGCACTCTATGATGATGACGCTTTGATGTAAGCATTACATAAGTTCCATGTCCGATTTCTTCATCCATAATATCAGTCGGCAATTCCCCACCTTCTTCGTTTTGAAGTTCGTCAACAACTTTCTTTACATTTTCTTTATCGAAGTGTGGAAGGAACAACTGCACATCATTTAGCATATCGTCAACCATTATGCGCTGTTGAATCGGCGTACGCACCATTCTGCCCAGTAGCTGAGCTATAGCAGTAGAATCAATATATCTGCGGAATGACATCATTGTCTCTGCTCTTGGGCAGTCCCAACCTGTAGATAGTGTTTCTTTAAAGAACACCACTCTTGCCTGTTTGTTGTCTTGTATCTTTGATGGCTCTAAATATGGCACATCAAGACCATTTATTGCTATGTCCCCCTTAATATCGCCAAATGAATGTACTACCTCACCCTTGTTAAAGGTAAAACCTATACGCTCCTCAATCTTTGCAAGACATTCATCTAAAGGTGTTTCTGTGATATTGCTTGCCGTACCATTCAGCACCTGAATAACAAAGATAGGCTTTACCATCCAATGATGTTGCTCTCTACAAAATGTTTCCCAGTGTTGGCATTTTGCTATCCATTCATCTGTTGCTGCTTGAAGTACGGCTATATCTTTCTGTTCATTAATATTCTTGGGGTAGTAAATAATAACTCTGTCTTTCAGTAATCCAGAAGAACGCACTTCTTCAGGACTTACACGCACAGGTCTATTCGTTGCTGTGGAATTCTTTACCAACTGATTGAAACGCTCAATTGTTGCAGACATTCCTATAACTACTGGCACAGGAGGAAGTCCATCCTTCTCACTACCTAAGATGAATTTCTGCATGATGGTGGTAGCACGTCCTGCATCAGTTCCTTTCATACCACGATGTGCCTCGTCGATGATGAAGTATAGCTTGTCAGCCTTTTCATATATTGTGTTTGCTAACGTCTCCCATATCGTATATTGGCGATTGTCTGAGTGTTGTGTCAGATTACTGGTCTTACTCAACTTCTGTGTATTCAGAAAATAAATATGTCCTTCCTCCAGTGTCTCACGGTCAAAAGAATCGTCAGAGATAACTACACATTGGTTGAGTTTTATCTTGTCTGCCTTTGTGTCAATCTTCTCTTTCGATTGCAAATTTAGTTCAGGAGAGTCCGACAACCATACAAAAATGGCATCAGGCTGCTCAACAAACTTCTCGTCACCAAACAAGATGTCTTCTATCAGAGCCGACATGATGATGGTCTTGCCGGCACCTGTTGGGGCTGTGAAGGAAACAACCTGATTCTCTCTGCTATTCTTATATTCATTGTGAGCTGCCGCACAATGGTTGCGCAACTTCTCTAATGCTCGTTTCTGAAAGGTTATAAGTTCATCTAACATATTATCATCTTGTTATGTTAATACGAAAGTTATCTAAGTAGTCACGATATAGTTGACAAGTTTGTTTCTTCGGAAATTGCTTTGCCATTTCTCTATACATCATGTCACTATCTACTACAAGATATATCATTGTAATGTCTTCATGCTTATCTACTTCATCAACAAACTGCCCGAAAGATTTCTCGTCTGTCAGCACAGCAAAGTGGTTTTCTGGCAATACAAGCATTTCTGGAACACCGTTTTTCTCCAATTGTGGACATTGACCAAAAGCGCCAGCTTTCATCCACAGCATTGGTAGAAGTTCGCGGAACTGGCGTCCTAATGCAACTTGCGTCTTGTCGAGGAAGTCAAGTTTGAAGAATACACAGTTAGATTCAAATCCTTCTTTCATCTGCCTGTGGTCTGTGCCTAAGTATTCACCTTTCAGCGGTTGTCCGTTCACATCGTGTCCTTCTATAGAACATACTGTGCGAGGCCAGTTCACATATCGGGCTATGCCTAATCGTTCCCATTCTTCATCGCCAGGCTTAAAGCCCTGCTTTGTCAGCGTCTTAGCCTCCTGTTCGCTCACCTCGTTGTTGGTCACCATAATACAGCGACGATTGCCACCATCTTCTGCATTCAGCAGGTTAACAGCATGAAGAGTTGTGCCTGAGCCTGCAAAGAAATCCACAATCAATGCATTGGGCTTGTTGGCAACGAAGAATCTGATAGTGTCGTGGACAGCATAAAGGGATTTTGGGAAAGAGAAACGAGCTGTAGGAAAAAATAGTTTTAACAACCTTGTTCCAAAATCACCAGCACTATGAGATTGTTGTACCCATGTGGTCATTGGTGTTACAGGTTTATTTGAAACACCTAAAATATAAGCGCCATCTTCATCTTTACCAAGAATATCTATTTCACCTCTATTTAACGCAGCAATCATACCTTCTTGTAAATGAGAAACAGTACGAAACTCTGTACCAGGTTTCCAATCTCCAAATCGTATAAACCCTTTATTGAATTTATCAATAAATGTCTCATTACTGACTCCCCATGTTGCTTCATCGCCATTTGCACTTATGGGAAATAATGCAAAACAACCATTTGGAGGTACTATTTCATTTCTATTTTTGTCTTTTGGCAAAGGGGTTCCTGTAGCTACGAATCTACCATTAGTTTTATTGAAAAACAATGGATAAAATAGATTTGGTCTAGCACTACGTTTTCCTGTGGCGCCTCTTCTAACAAGGCCGTCCCATCTTGCTTTTCTTTCTTTTATCGGGTAAAGCATATTGTTGCTATTATAAATAATTTTAGCTTCACCAAACAAAACAAAAAAGATATACTCCTCACTTCTGCTGAATAAATCCTTTCTAGATGAGCCACTTGGGTTAATCACATCACTCACCATCTGCATCCTTGCCTCTGGAAACAATTCCTCCAACAGACATCCAAGATGTAGGTATTCTTTTTCATCGATAGTGACAATGAGCACAGAGTCTTTCGGATTCAGCAACTTCTTTGCCAACAGCAAACGGCGCTTCATCATTGATAGCCATTTGGAGTGACGATATTGGTCAGAGGAATCAACATAATCATTGTTGTATTTCCAATCTTTTGCACCAGTATTGTATGGCGGGTCAATATAGATGCAATCTACCATTCCCGGATATAGATAAGCCAAGAGCTGCAGGGCATAATAATTGTCTGCTTCTATCAACGCATGCCATAAGTCTTTATCAGGAGCATGCAAAACTTGGTCCATTATTTTGAGAGTGGGATATATAGGGCCCTCGTTGAGTCCTTCAGGCATATGATCCTCGAACACCAAGCCGAATTTCTTCTGCTTCAAAAGACGTTTTAATTCCGCATCAATCCTGTTGCGCAGATCATCATCCTTTATTTGAGCTATCAAATCATTTATTGCTGCCATATTAAATCCTATTTATAGAAAACCTTTCTTCTCACATCCACAGGGCGTGAACTCTTACCAATCTTTACCCAATCCTCGCAGAAGCTGGGATTAGTCAGTATGTAAACGTAGCCAGATTCTTTGTTGTTCTGGAGTTCCTAGTTTGAATACCATAGATATTATTCTTTAAGTAGAAAATCTATTGCCAAATTGACCATCAATGCCGAAACTGCAACATTGCGTTTCGCATTTGTGTCCTTGAGAGAATCCTTCACATTTGATGCAAGAAAGTCTGCTGCTATATGAAGTGAGTGATTCATCAACTCGGTTTTTGATTTATTATTAAGTGCATCGTCAATTCCTTGTAAAGCCCAAATAGTGGGATTTGCAACAGATGTCACTTTATTGTTAGGATAAACAATATCCACAAGGGCAAGCGCATACTTAATGACTTTCAAGAAGTTTCCAACCGTCAATTGCTTTTCGTTGTGCGCATATAAGACATCAGTACTTTGAAACAGAACTGGCTGTGAGAGTGTCTTATATGCATATTGGCAATCTCGCCTGACACTTTCCAAATTCATCTTGAATAAAACATTCATACATGCCAATGCATACATTCCTAATACATCAGGAGGCAAACACTCTATGGATGTACATACAGGATAGGTTTTGATACTACGATATGAATATAGCTTTGTCATTTCTGTGTTTGCAAGTTCTTGGAAATTGGGAATTCCCAAACTTTGGCAATGTTTGCAGCTTTCCTCTATGGACTTCCTGTCGCGCTTAATATAATAAGCATTGGAAAGCTGGTTGTATGCATCATCTATTATGTTTCTACTTATCATCATATCGATTTTGTTGAGGTTATTAAACTGCGTACATCAACATTTAAAACACTTGCAATTTCATTCAATTGTTGAATAGATGGTTGCACTTTATTAGCACACCATCTGGAAACGGTATTCTCTGATTTACCAAGCTGTTCAGACAGCCAGCGGTTGGTCCGACCTTGTTCTGCTAAGGCTGCCTTCAGCCTATTAAGCATCACATTCTGTTGATTGTTCGACATAATATGATTGGTTTATTGGTGCAAATATACAAAAATTATCGTATAATAGAGATCATTTTTATGTTTTTTATTAGAAAAAGGCATAGATTGGTGTATATCTCATAATTTTTTCGTATTTTTGCAGGAAAAGAATTGGTTATGACAGACGGTCCACGTCATATAAGAATTTGATGACAGGAAATAGACACCATATGGAAAAGAACAATGTTTTAGCAAATGCGATTTTCAAATTTGTAAAGAGATCAGAGAAAAAAGGGCTGGTAGAGATTCCTCTTCCAACAGGATTTGGCAAAACTCATGCCGTCATGCAAGCCATATCGATGATGACGGATGGGACAACGAGTTCTTTTCATGATGTGAAAAGGATTATCTTTACAACTACCCTCAAAAAGAATCTACCTGTAGAGAAATTGAGGGACTATTATAAGGGAGATTTCGACAAAGAAGTACTATTGCTTAAATCAAATGTTGACTCTCTCATTGACTTTCATGCGAGCGGTGGTCTGTCCATGATATCAGAGAAGTTCAAAGATGATGCATTTCGCAATATGGTAAAGAGGCTTGACCGTCTTAAATCATCAAAAACCAAGAAAGAGAAATCGTCCGAAGATTCTGAATATGTTCAAGAACTGAAGGAGCGTATCAGCGAAGATGAGCAAACCTTCAGAAAGCACATCCGAAGCGTTCTCCGTGAAAACTTCAAAACCACTAAAGAGCAAAAGAAAGCGATAAAAAAGAAGCCGGAGTTTCAATGGATAGAAAAATTATATCCATACATCTTCATCGACGAAAAGAAGGTTATCTTTATGACCATGCGGAAGTTGCTTTCTGGTCTTTCGCCATTGGCAGGAACTGGCAACAGTTTGCTGACCGAAGATTTCCTAAAAGGGGCAGTTCTTTTCATAGATGAGTATGATGCAACAAAGAATGATGTGAAGGATGAAATCATAGAAGAGCAGCTTAAAGAGCGTTTGGATTTAATCCGAGTTTTCAGGAGTGTGCACAGTGCTTTGCATTCTGAACGTTTCTCCAATGACTTGCTGGATGTCCTTCATGAAGATGAGCATAATCTCCAGAACTTTTACAATGGTATCGTTACTCATGCCAATGAATTGTATGAAAGATTTCATTTGGGTCTGTCTTATCGGCAGGAGGATGGCTTGGTTGACAGAAAAAAGAATTTTCTCTTTTATGATTCCCAGTTTCAGACTATACTCGAAAAGGGTAAATATACCATTTTCGCTCAAGAGGATAAGGCTCGTCATCGGATGAGCATTATCAAAGGCGAAAGCAGTTCTTCCATAGATGGAAACGTGGCGATACAAGACTTGTTACGCAAAGTGGATGCGTTTATGAAACGCTTTTCATATTTCATATGGCGATGGGCAAACGCATATATGATTAAGGAAAATAGCAGGCGAATGGAGCTTAATGCCAAAGATGGTATTGAGTTGGACATGATGACGATAGACAATGCAGCCTACTCGATTATAGATAAGTTTCTCTCAAATCAACAGGAGAAGAGAATCATATTCAGCTACTATTCAAAAATGAATATGCAGGCAATGCGGGATGGACAACGTTTGCCATATTCCTATTTTGCCAACGGTTTTACCATGTTTGAATTGGAGGACAATGATGCGAACAACGACGACACGATGATGAGCATGGTAAAGATAAAAGATACTCCTGAGAGTATCATGGCATTTATTGCAGAAAATGCGTTGGTATTTGCTATATCTGCAACAGCCGCCATACCATCTGCAACAGGGAACTATTGCCGTGACTATCTGAAGGAGGTACTGAAGAGGGATTTTCATTCACTTCCAGAAGAAGATACAGAATTGACAGATTATATTCGGAAAGAACTTGAAACACGCGACGAGCCATATCGCAATGAAATAGAGATTGAAGTAAGTGACGTTCCTGAAGATGATGAACTTATTAAAGACAGGCTAATAAATTGTTTTACAGACAAAGAGAGCGCACAATTATGCCTCAACAAGATAGAGCTTGAAGCTTCAGAACTTGGCGAGGATAAATGTTCATACTATGCAAATAAATATATGAGGCTGGCATGTGTAGTGAGATTGTTTGCTAACCAAGAAAGCCAACAGACCTTGTTATATTTGGGTAAAGCACTGCCAAAGGACTCAGATGGTAGTACTTTAAAGAAAAATGTACTGGACTACATTATTGAAATGGTTAACAAAGATGCAGGTTTAAAAGAGCCGCATATGATTCAGTCTGCAATACTAACCAGCAGTAACTTTGACGAAACAAAGGAACAGATATACGAACGGCTGAAAAATGGCGAGAAACTTATTATCTTCTCATCATACCAGACGGTCGGCGCAGGTCAGAATCTGCAATATCCTATCAATGATTCTTATCGAGACAACATTGTGACTTTACCTCACTCATATAATTACGAAAAAGAAGAACGAGACATAGATAGTATATATTTGGATGACATCACTTATTTGACAGAGAATATCAACGATGTGAAACATTTCGACCTCAAGCGAAACATGTATCATCTGATGCAAGTTATGGAGTGTTTTAGCAACTATGAGATAAGTGTTGAAACAAAACGTGAACTCGTTAAGGCAGGTTTTAGAAGTCTTCAAAACATTCGCCCAAAATGTAATGTTTCACTGAATGATGCTCAAAGCATAAAACTTCATGTTACCAGAGATGTCATTCAGGCTGTTGGACGTATGGGAAGGACTTGTATGCGCAACAAGCACATCAGTATTCACATTTATGAGAAAGTGTTACGTCAATTAGACCATAACACGCTGATGGCTGAATTCAATTCAGAAGAGGTCAAAGCTATTGGCAGAAAGTTAAAAGCGAAAGAAGCGACCGCATGCGTTGATAACCAGCTGCAGTTAGCCATGCTTCGTGCAAACACGATATCCGTTCAGGTGTCAGGAAAGATTCTGAGCACTGTAAAAAGAAGTTTTAAGGGTGAATGGAGTGAAAATGACATGCGATTGTGGAAAGAACTCAGAGAATTAGTATTAAAGCATCCTACTGCAAATGAAGAAGATCTCGCAGATGACGATTTGCGAGCTTACTACATCAACGGATTAGAGCCTCTGTCAAAATACCTCTTCTCTGTGAATGATAACAGTTATCGAAATATCCACGTTTGGTTTGAGGATGAAGACTCTTTTAGAAAAAGCAAGCAAATCATTAAGGATGATAACGGCAGATTAGTTGTTCACAAATGTAGCGAAGATGATGCTCGATTACAAATGCTTCTAAACATCAAAGGTGTTCGAGAAATGTTTAAGAAGAGAGGATATGCAGAGCATTTCTTGACAAAAAAATACATTATGTCGCCAGCTTTATATACCAATATCTACAAAGGTGCATTGGGTGAGGTCTGTGGACGGCATATTATAGAGAACTCGACCTCGTTGAAGTTAGAGGAGATTCAAGATGGCAGTCGGTTTGAGTATTTTGACTACAAAATTGAGGGCTACCCCAATGTATATATTGATTTTAAGCATTGGAAGATAAGTTCTGCATCGTATAACGACAGAGACTCTGCTATGGTTGAGATACGCAGGAAGATGGAACAAATTGGCGCCCAAAGAGTTTATATAATTGGAATTTTGAAGGATTCTGAATCTATTGCGAATGTATCAGCTGACGAACGGATAATAACAATCCCGTATTTAGTTGATGAAAATGTAAAGATTGCTCGTGACATGCTGAAATTTATAAAGGAGGCTTGAATTATGAAAATCAGAACAAACAAAATTAACTATAGTCTGAATGTAGAGAATATATTGGCACGCTATGATGTATTCTACATCAAATATAAGGGGCAGGTGTTTGATAAAAACATTCTGGATATGGATGTTGAACCTGAACACAAGGCAAAGGCTGTGGTATATATGTATGGGAAGAATGCATTCATGTTGTACGACAAAAATCATATTACTGCTGATGAACTTTACGAGATTCTTAATCAGAATTACAACCAGCCATTGGTTGATGTAATGCTTCAAAAGAACTTTAATAAAGACTATCAGCAGAGGACACTTTTCCGTCTTCTTATGAATGGACTTCATAACAACTATAGCAAAGCCGTAATGTACAACAATCTGACAGGCAAATTATATTATTTCAATAAAAAATGGAGATATAAAACAAGAGAGATGGACAGGATATGGTGTCTGAACATATCTCTTGAAGATGATGATACAATAACGGCGTTTGTTGAAACTTTTATGTCTGTTAAAGACTATTATTGCCATAACAATGACATTAAATTGGTGTTCGATGAAAAGACGAGCCAATTAAGAAAACTGACAAAAACAGATAAACAGCAGATTGTGTATGTCAAGCATAGTCTCGGATGGAATTCCCAGGTAAAAGCATTAGATTTCAGTGACAGGAATCATTATGAAACTTCCAAATATGGAGTGATGCATCAGTTCAAAGAGGATATGGAAGAGTGTTATTCTGGGTTGGCTGATTTTAACTGGATAGAATATGATGCTGAAGATATTACTATGAATGAGCGTGAAATCCGGGCAGTTGAAGAACAGAACTACAAAGACCGATATAATAATAAAGGTCTGAACATCATCAATACCATAGGTGAAGAGGGGGAGGACTTATTGTTACAAATAAAGAAAGAATTGACTTCCAGAGGAATTAAGTTTACCGAATGCGATGACGTGGAGACAGACAATTTTAATTTCGTACTGATAAAAGGAAAAGACGCATATACTGATGGAGAGGATCCCTATAATAAAACGAAAGGCTACCATGTACAGCATATCACAGATAGAGAACTCTCTCAAGAGACGATGAATGTGATTCTTTCTGAAGCAATTATTAAAGATGACATAATGAAGGGCCAGATTAATATTGCAGATTGGTCCTCCTATGGTTTTTCGGACGATCTTTTCTTTGCGAAAAGGGATAAGAATGACGTTTACTATGTAATCAAGGTTAAAACAGACGGAACTATTGAACGGAGACGGTTTGACGTTCCCGAAACATATGAGGATTTTGCAATCTCTTCCTCGTTCTCAAAGAAAAACGATCCAGACAGGAAAGACACTGGCATTGAGTTTCTTATATGGAGAGATTATGATGATATATATGCATTCAAGAAATCGAATGAGATACTTCTACCAGAAATGACTGAACTTAACAGAGTGGTAAAACAAATAAATCCCAAGAAGCAATACTCTTCTGAAGAATTATTGCCGTTGATAGAATCAGCAGATTGCCCAAAAGAGTATAAATCACATTTAAAAGAAGCCCTCAATGAGAAAAAATGCTTTTCGTTGTCTGACTTGCGCAAGATAATAGAGGGACGTACGACTGATGGAGCGAAAATGCGAATACACCTTGCTGAAAATGGTATTGTATTACGTGTATCCAAAGGAAAAGACAGCGGCAATGGCTTAATCAATTATACTGGAGTGAAGCTTTTCATACAGCCAGGCAATGATTCTATATGTAAGTTCTATGTTGGAAAGAAGAAAGGAATTTCAAATTATTATCTCGAAAAATCTATATTAGTACGCAGTGCTGTCAGATTAAGCGAGAAGCCTATTGATGTGAACTTTATTGGTAATGTTCTAAAATTACCTCAAGTTACGTTTGTAAAAAGTGGCCAATATAGTGTCCATCCCTTCATATATAAGTTCCTAACGGAGTTTATAGAGGTAGGACGATGATACTTCGTCACAGGGAAATGCCTGTAGATCTTCTCCGCGCTGAGCAATGAGGCGGACTTGAGAGTGAGGAAGTCTTCTTGCCGGGTGTTTGGTGTACATGACAAAACTTGTGAAATATAGGGAATGATGTACAAAAAATAGTAATCATCTTGCCGAAAAGAGGTGTTGGCGTTGCTGTTGATTGGGGGAAAAGTAAATCAATACTTAGAAAGATGAGTAGACTGGCATCCTCTATGCCACTATCTGGTGATAGGTGAAGTAAAACAATGGGTAAGAGGAAAGGAATGGATAATTTAGCGCATCTAATGTTGGATATTTCGTTTATTTTGTGTACCTTTGCAATATGTTTTATAATCATAAGAGATACTGATTATTATGTCGTCAAAATTAGAAGAACAACTTGACCGTTTCTTAGATGTAATATGGGATGAATATGTTCATGTTTACTGCAACATAACATACTCAGAACTGTATGTTGATAAAATCAACAACAACAAGAATGGTTGCATGTTTTGGATTGTATATATTGGAATGGCCCTTCCGTCATTATTACTTATGCTCGTCAAACAGGGATTTATTTTATCTTCATGGATTGTATTTCTCATTTGTGCCATTTGCCTATTGTTGCCTCCAATTCTAAAATGGAAGAACCAAGCAATTGTATATTCTGTATTAGGAGTTTATGACCGTAAAACATCTGCATTAAAAAAGAATGCAGAGAAACTCGGTTATTATAGGAGTTCTTTATTGGCACTTTATGTAAAAGCTGAAACCGAAATAGCATCAGGTGCCAAAATCGAGAGCATCGAGAGTAAATATCAAGCGTTAGTATCACAGTATTTAAGCGACATGACAGAGTTTTCTGATTTGGTCGGGACTGTTGACAAGGCTCTGGAAATGCAAGCGCAAGAAAAAACGAAAACAATGATTAATAACACAGAATTATATGGAAAAAAGAAATGAACAAGAAATCAATGAAGGCCAAGTAATTCCACCAAAAATTCCAAGACCGGATAGGTCAACAAACAATGACAAATAATATGGCTGAACAGAAACCAAATCAAAGAGAACAACCTACGCCGCCTAAGGTGGATAGGCCAACTATTCGCCCCAAAACTGATTAAATGTAATAACATGGTGGTTATTGTGGTGGGGAGCCACCTCTTCCCATTCCGAACAGAGAAGTTAAACCCACTTACGCCGATGGTACTACAATACAATAAATGTGGGAGAGTAGGTAACCGCCGCGGGACAATTTTAATTAAAATGACTAATTGCCTTTTATGTTGAAAGTCCCCGAAAGGTGAGAAGTCGTAAAAAGGAGATTCTAATATGAAGAAGAGTTTTTCTTTTCTCTGTTAGATAGGGCCTACAATTAAAAAGGTCCTATCAATGATTGCTATATTTCTTTATGAAAATAGCAATTATGTGTCGTTAGTATTAACTATTCTTGGGGTAATCCCACATCTGACCTATATGATTGCTGCCATTGCTGCAGTGTATGCAATATGGTTATAGAGAAAAAAGGTTAAGAGACACAGATGAAAAAGGACAATCTTCCCCGCTACAGCTATGTGGCGGGGTTTCTTTATACATCGACGTCTGTACAAACCATCAAAACTATGTTCTTACGATCCTTATTCAACATACAGTACAGATAACAATAGAGAATATGTATATATGCTTTGCGCATACTATGCAATGCTCAACTTCAGTTATTGAAGGACAAATCTACCATAGAGACATAAACCTGAAGGTTATGTACCAGGTGGCTATTCCTCAAAATGCTTCTTCCTTTTCTGTTTTATACATTTTACGATAACTATCAAGATTGTAAAAGTTGTAGACTCCACAAACTATGATTCAATCTGACTATTTTCTTTCTTATTCTGCCAATCATCTGCAATCTGATTCCAATTAATTTTTCGTTTCTTACATCCTGTCCAGACATCCCAATAGTCAGGATCATCGGATTGTGGGCATTGCGATTTAGGCAGAGTTCTCATCTTTACCATGACAGGTAATTCAGATGCCCAACCTAACAAAACCGCATACTGGGATGGAAGTGATGGCATTTCACGCAAAACCCCTCTCATATTGTCAGGCAATAATCGATGAACTAATTCTTGATCACGATCATTTGATATTCGGTGCAACAAGAACGAATTACATTGAGATAGTACTGTTGGAGATAATTCCGAAGGTCTTTGAGAAGAGAGAACTAATCCCAAACCAAATTTTCTTCCTTCTCTTGCTATTTTCTCAAATACTTTACAACATTGTGTGGTGGGCCCTATATTATCGGCATCATCATTATAACGTTTTACGAAATAATGAGCCTCCTCCATTACTAATACAGTAGGCAAGCACTGTTTGCTTAATTTGAGATAACGCTGTTGAGCTTCAAACACCATACGAGCAATTACAGCGGTCACAATACTTGTTACGTCTGAGGGCAATAACGAAAGATCAATAATAGTCAGCGATTCCTTATTATCCGCACCAATATAATCACTAAGCCAATCACTTAGTTCTAAATCGACCATGTCAATAACTTTCTTTACTCTGACATCTGAAAGAAGTGTCTTAATTCGAGGCAATAGGGTAACGACATAATCCGTTGTGTTCAGAATCTCAGCATTCGCGTTTATAGAGTTTACAAAATTCTCTCCACTGAATGGGATGGGACTATCTTCATCGGTTGGTAAAAAATCCTCATCCTTGCCACCAGCTTTAGTAAAAACATCTTTTAATAAAATAATTAAGTCATCAACTTCATCTCTTTTATAATCTTGATTAGAATATTGAACCGATCTGGCCCTTTCATATTCATTTACTTTCGAATTGAAAGCGTTTATAGCTTCATTCAATTCTTGAGAATAAGTATCATCAGTTGAGACACCTGCATTCCATTTTAAAAGAGATTCTCTGAAATTCTTGGGAGCAGGAAAACTTCCCCAAGGTACACCTTTACTTTTATATACCTCTATTGTATTGATTACGGTACGCACAAAAGACGCCAAATCATGTTCCTTACTTACAGTTTCAAATACATTACCATTCCTCACCGACTTCAGTGCATGAACTATTGTCGTTCTATGAGTCTTAGGTGATGCTTTGGTAAAGCCACACCATTCATCTGTATTCCAAAACCAAAGAGGGACTTGTAATTGTTTTTTCTCATCCCCTTCTTCTACATTTACTGTGTAAATATTCGCCTCTGTCTTATCTGCAAAGGCCTTGCTGTATTCTCCATTTGGATCTAATACGATAAAACGGCTATTGATTGGGGCTTGACTATTTGCTTTGTGCTTTTCGGCACTTTCAAGTGACCATCTGATAAGACCTGCAACCGAACATGATTTACCGCTACCTGTATTACCCAAAACAGCAAGATGTCGTCCAAATAACTTATCAGGATCTATCATTACTTTTGCATTACCCATAAGTGGGCTGTTACCAATAAATACTCTTCGATTTTCTCCTGATTCAATTATAGATTTCAACTGCTCCTCCATTGGTAGGATTACAATATCTCCTACCGATGGGAATGCTTCCAGTCCACGTTTAAACTTATAGCCATTTTCTGTAGCCACAAGTGTCCCAATTGGCTGCAATTCCATCTTTCGCAGTGGAAAAGGCAAATCTATCAAGCCAAAGTCTTGAAAACCGCTTCGCTTAGGATAAGGAGATCGCTGTATTGTTATCCATGAAACTTGTCCAACAACAAAGCCCAAATCAACGGGAATCATCACGTATCCGTTTATACGTGGAAAACTCCGTGGGGTGCCCGTGTTAAGAGCTACACTGTCAGGCGATTCTATGTCTAACAACACTTCTATCCTGTCTGGAGAAATAAATTCCACTGTCCCAACTCGGAGTGAGGCCAACTGTTCAATAGGGGTTGTAATCATATGCTATACAATTGGTGTTGTTGGAGTTGTAGAGATAGAAGACGGAGAAATAGATGCAGATGAAACTGAGGATGTTGTTGAAGATGCCCTTGAATCAGCACCCATTCTGTGTTGTAACAATTCTGCCATTCTAATAGTAGTTCTGTCAATAGCAGACTTAGGCAAATAGTCATTAGCTAAATTGGTAATGTCTCCCAAATCTTTACCAATCATCACAGACATCTGTGCATAATGTGCCGTCTCATAGTAAAACTTTAAGATACGACCAATCGGGTCATTATATGAAATCATCACTAAATGCGTTGAAGGGATAGTAAGCATATCATGAATGACACGGTTGATATGTTCATCTCCGAAACCATATCCGTATGTCACCAATGTGCTATTGGGTCTGCAAATAGCTGCAGCAAAATCACGGAATAACTCTACATAGGGATATTCAGCCGTTTCACGGTCTTTTGCAGAGTTGGGATATATCATCAACTTTAGCGCATCAGAGCCTTTCAGTCCTGGTGCGCTCAAATATGGCCCAATATCATTAGCTCCAAAAGGCAAGCCTACGCGTCTTATTTCACTGCCATTCTGTATCCAGTCAACAGAGCCATGAAGTTTAGTCAGCCTCGCAACACCTTCGAGATAACGTGGTTCTCCTCGTATTCCTGGTGGATTATAGTGGATGTCAAGATTTAATCTTGAAGACCGAAATACTGGCATCATGGTTCCTACAAACCTGTCCATCAAATGTAAACCTGCCAATTCTGCTCCAGCCTCAATTAATCTATCATAATTGGTTGTAAATATATTCAGTCTTTCCCTATTTCCTGTGCGACTTGCAAAACTGAGGAGGAAATTAACAAGCACAGAATAAGCGTTTTCCCGTTTATCCTCAACAGCTGTTGCTATTCTATTCTCAGATTTTAGTATAGACATCGCAAATTCTGAGATAATCATATTTAATTCACTTTCCAATGCTGCTGCCTCAGAATCCCTCTTCAAGATTCTTAGCCCACGCAACAAATCATTTGCTGTCCTTATCTGGTCTTCTATATTACCTTTCTCGCGTCCACTCGCTTCTGCAGAAGCCTCTGCGGCCTCTTGAATCTCATCCTTAAATTGGGTGAAAGTAGTTGCTCGCATCGTTGTGCTGCCTGCTGCTCCTGCTAAGAAACTGATAGCATTAGTAATTCCTGAACCGCAAAGAAGAGACAGGTGCTCTGACTGGAATAGAGAAGTCAACCATGGTTCAATACGTGTGCGAAACACAGAATTATTTACTTTTCCATCATTATCAGGCTGCCACCCACAGCAGTCAGCATTTTTTATATTCCCGTCTTTATCAATGAGTATCAGCTCACGGTCATTCCGTGTTTTTATAACATTACCTCCTTCTTTAAGCACCGTTTGGGCTTTTTCTATTTCTTGCTTTATATCCATCATAGAAAATATACATAATAATTGAAACAATACTATTCACCGACTTACCTATGCTTTTGTTCGGCTGGTTTATCATAGAAATTTGGTGTTTTCTATCTTTTCTTCTGTTTCAAGATTTCCTTCTCAATGCTGGGCAACGAGACCACGAATTTCTCAAAGCGAACTTTGCCCATACGTTCATAGAGCGCACGGCCCAACTGATAGACTTTCGTTTGTAACAACTCGGGCATATAGCCGTCGGGATTCGAGTCGGCTTGCTGTGCATTCTCGATAGCATCGAGCATCAAGGGCAGGTACTTGATGTAATAGTAGCCACCCTTCTCAATTTGGTCAAGCGCCTGTTTGGCATCTTTGGCTGTATGAATGCCAAGGTCTGTCAAATCAGCGCGCTTGTGATACAGAAGCCAAATCTCTATGCTGGGATTGCTGATGACCAGATGCCAGTTGTCCTTCTGAGTGCAGAAGGCATGAAGTTCCTCTATCTGCTCCTGCGGCCATCGGTCTACATCGATGACACACCACAGAGAGTCACCATCATCAGCACTTAACTGGTTCTCGGCGATATATGCTTTCACCTTCTCCAACACTTTAGACGGAGAAGAGGCTTTTCTCTTCTCTTGCGCATTTTCTTCGTCTGAAATCTCCGGCTCAATGATGTCGACCTTGATGCGGTCTATGCCGTCAAAAAGTCTGAAGTAGTCAGGTTCACGCTCTGTCCCCTCTGTTGCTATGGCGAATAGGGAATAGTCGCGAACTTTCTCTTGAGGGACGTCCCTCGTATAGCCTCTAACCTTAAATCCCATATCACTCCCAGTTTAATTCGTTGAAACGCGCCAAGAAAGGAATAGCCCCGAAACGGCCATTGAGGTAGCCTTTCTCCAAATCAAGATCTGCACGGGGCTTGAATTCGTCGAGCGTGTACAGGTGGGTGCTCTGCGTCTCTCGGTCTTTTTCCGCAAACCAAATTTCATCGTTGCGGAACACCTTTCCGTCAAGCAGCCCTGCATCGTGGGTAGTAAAAATCAATTGTCCCTTCATGTTCTTGTCGGTGACAATTCTCGAAACCAATGCCCTCACCAGCGTAGGATGAAGGCTTCGGTCAAGCTCGTCAATCACATAGGTACATGCCTCGCTCTTGACATTCTGCACCATTGGCACAAAGTCGAAGATGCGCTGGGTGCCGTCCGATTCTTCTTTTAACTCGAAGTCATAAAGGTTGTCGTTGACCTTATGAAGGGCTTTGACACGGCGCACGAAATACTTATTGCCTTCACGGCGCATACTGACAGTAAATGCACCAGTGTCAATCATCACCTCCTCTGTGCCTTCGGGAGATCGGGAGAGCCTTTTGACAATACCATCCACGCCCTGCACCAGTTCGGGCCATTCGGAAATGCTTTGCTTGAACGACTCAATATCCTCGTCTTTCAAGGTCAGTTCATTGATGCCAAGATCCAATGCCGAAATGAGAGCTTCCGACTGCGACTTAAACGTCTCGTCAGAATAACGGTTGTCGAAAATAGAGGTTGAGCGAGTTTCTGGGAAAATAACGTGCAACTTGGTGGTCAGCCAGAGGAACGCGTCGGTCATCTGACTATTTTTCACCACATCGTACTTAGACAGCATCAGCTCGTTACCTTTCAGCAGGTTATCTTCCAAAAGAGAAATCAAAAGCTTGTTCTTTGCCTCATCTTTTTTGCTGCCAGCTAACTTGATGCTTGTCTTGCCTGTCTTCTCATCATATTTGCGCTCAAAGACACACACGGGCTTCTTTACGGTAGAATACAACCATTCCTCCATGCAAAGCGTGCCGCGATAGCTTACCCCGTATGAATACTGGTCGGACTCAGTGCCGAATTCTACTTCAATGGTTACTGGTAGTTCGGGAGCATTATACTTGTTGGCATCCCTGAATGCCGTGGGAGGCAGACTGCCCACTGCCACCATTGCCTGAAGTCGACCAAGTGCCTTGGCCAAACACGACTTTCCTGCACCATTGGCACCATAGACTACCGCTGTTCGCAACACATTGGCACCACGGTTCTGGTTATGGACATGCCAATCCTTTCTGCGGACATTCGATGACGGCAACATATTGAACTCCGTTTCTTGTCCGTATGACCTAAAATTCGTCGTTACAATCCTAATCAACATGATAAATTGTTTTTAGTACGGCGCAAAGTTACGAAAAAATCGTCACAGAACATCGTTTTTTTGCTTATTTTTTGAATAGTTTAACCGTTTTCTGCTGAAAAAGTTCTTTTTTAGGATACATTGCTTATTGTTTCGCAGGACGAATATCTTTGTCTCGGCTCTTAATGTATAGATTTAGTTGTTTTTCATCCAAACAAATATACCCATAGTAATAAGCGCAGTAACAATTATCACTGAACAGGCAAAAATGCCCAGATACCAATTATACACCCTTCGCGACATATAGACACCCTCTTGATAGGATGTGATACGGTCTATCAATGTCTCATGTTGGTTCAAAGACTTTTGCAGCAACTTACGGTCTTTTGTCATCTCGCCCTTTAGCGCATTAATCTCCTTGGAAATGGTTTTATACTCGTTCTTATACTCATTCAATATGTTACGCTGCTGGGCGAGATGCCCGTCCAGTAGCGACTTCACCTGAGTCAGGTGCTGGCTATTCTGCTGCTCTATGTTAGTGCAGTCGCCTGCCTCGATAGAGGCAAACAATTCTTCAATCTTTTTATTACGCATAATCACAACATTTAATACTCATCGTTTCATCGTCCTTCTAAAAGGTTTGCATAGCCAATTTGCCTTACGGGCACAACGGCGGGCCCACTCATCGTCATCCTTCTTGCGCCCCCAGTTGCTCTCTACGCCGCCACCACCGCCAAGCGATTCTGCCATCGTAGTGGCTGCATCGACATAGTTCATAAAGAGTAACATTGACACACGCAGCACATCATTAACGGTCAGAGCTGCACCGTCGGCCACCTCAATCATATCTTTCATCAACTGATAGGCTGACATCGAAACGGACAGGTCATAGTCTTTGCCATCCACGCTGAACGAGTCGTGATATATCTCTCGCATAACGGGCTTCACGCACTGAAGCGAAGTTGCTTCCGATGGTCTGCGTGGCTTGGACTTTACGGGGTGTTCCTCATCGTTATCCTTCTTTTGTAACAGAGGGGCTGTGACAATTGGGGCATTTGTTTTCTGAATGGGCCGGGCTGGCCTACGGCTCACCGTGACTGGCTCTTCATGCTGTTCATGCATCTCCATCCATGTCCGATACAGTTTGCTCGCCAACAGTTTTCGGTCTTTTCCCAGTTCGGAAGCCTTGAACTTTGAGTTACCCATCATAATAGTATAACCTCTCACACGATCCATACTGTCGCGGTTCAGCTTAACTTCATAGCCTCGCTTCTGCAGCTCGGCCTCATAGAGCCACCAATCAAATCGCGGCATATTCCGAAGCACTTCATTACAGTCTTTGACTATCTGTCGGATATGCTCCTCGCGGATCTGCATCGGGTCTTTCCATCCGCGCCGCCTGTTGATGATGGCCGCAGCCTTCATCGCCCGCTCACCAATAAAGTGGGCATCGTTGATGTTGCCCAACATATCGATACGGTTCCCCAGCAGATGAACGTGGATAATGCCCGACTTGGAGTCGCGGTGAAGGCCTCCAAATAGCTGCGTGTTGGCGAGGTTCGTCGGCTTCACCTTATGCAGTCTGCCTTTGCAGTAAACTTCCTTCACCTTGTCCAGTTCCCGGATAAACTCCCAGCAGAAATCGCACCACTCCTTTTCTCCCCACCCCCTGCTCTCCTCGGCAGATGGGGAAAGGACTAACATTATACCCGGCTTATCTATCGGCCTACGCGCATACTTTGCACGGTATCGGTCGAGGTGCAGTTGCATCTCGTTCCACATCCCCATCGGGGGCAGGCCGTCGCTGAGGTTATGAACCAAAACGAGGTCTGCTCGGAAGTTCTTCGTTATATAGTTCGTCATGGCCGGGCCACTCTGAACGGTATCTCCCACAGCTGTCATCTGCGTATGCCTGTAAAGTAATCTTGTATATTTTTCCACTCTCTAATAAGGGCGTTCACGCCGTCCATCCAGGCCAGCATGAACTGGTCGTTCTTGAACAGCCGCTTCCGCTGCTCCTGTTTTCGAGCGTTAAGCGCGTTACGGATGCCGATAAGTTCGGAGCGGGCTGCGGAAAGGCTTTTCAAGGCTTCCTCTTGACCGTCGGTCATCAGTTGTGGAGGGGCATAGCCTAAAGAGGTGTCGTGAATAAGCACACTCTTTGGCAGTCCACATATTGCACACTTCGCATCAAGCACCATATCCTCTTCGGGGGTGTACCTGACACTTCGGATAATCTCCTTCTTTGGCTCATGCTGAGCCGAATCATTCTTCATTGCCATATTATTCTACTATTAATAATACCTTGGACAGCTGCTGCGAGCCTGCGAGCGGTCATTCCCCTATAGAAATACACCCGTCCGTCAGACGGTCGTGTATTACATGGGGACTTCTTGACAAACTTTCCGGGATTTCCGGCTCTCTCACGGGACGTGCAGAATGACTGTCCGTTGTTGTTGATGTTATATGCCATGCTTGTTCGGGATTGTAGTCTCCCCAGCCGTTGCCTGTTGCCAATTAATAGGGCTATCAGGATAAGTACTGGAAGCATTAGAGAGTGTATGGTCATTGCCAAGAGTAGGCCTATTATTGCCCATAGCATGACAGTGCTCGTCAGAGTCAGAAAACATAGGCAAGGTCTGGAATGATGTCTGCTGTCCATGCCTCATAGCATTGATGGTGTCAGCACCATGATCAGAGGTGGGGAAACCTGTGGTTGGCGTGACTTGATTGCCTGATGCCTTTCTTGTGGCATGAAGCAGTTGAGATCCTGTTGACTTGTCGTATCCTTGGACACCTAATTCTGTGGCGACGGAGCTAACGGTCTGGCCACCTCTATCGCTGACATTATTAGTAATAGCATTGCCAACATTTCTTTCTATCACACCGTCTTCCTTCAACCCGTCATTCTCCCCAGCAGGTACTCCAGACGCTTCCGTCTTATTGACGGACTTGATGTCTGGACACCGAGTGTAGTGAGGGTTCTTGATTGTCTTCTCCTCATCGCCGTCCTTACCCAGCCAGAATGCGAGGCAATGGATGGTGTGAACGGTCGTGCGATTGTTTGCCTCAGATGTGAGTATTCCCATCTCGTTGAACATTCGGACAATCTTCGCAGCTGTCTTCCTATCACAGCCCCAGAGCGTAGCCAATTCGACTGTCGAAGCAACAAACTGACCAGCGTCTAACTCTGCCTTGAAGTTCTTCTTCTCGTAGTGAGACGGCTCAATGGCCGCCATCCCAACAAACGTAGCCAAAGCCTCTGCTCGGTGGAAGCCTTGTTGATCATCGCGCAGGAAATCCAGCTGTCCAGTGGACAGAAGAATTCCATATCTAATACCTGTATAGGTCATAGCTTAATTTGTATTACATTATTTATCGTTCGCGCACGTTATATCCGCTTTCTTTAACAAGTTGCAAAGCCAGGTCCGCATCAACAAGAATCTTACGGTTCACCTGTGTGATGGCATCGTCAATGATGCCACTCTTCTTGATACGTTGAGCCGTTGATTTGCTACAGCCGAAAAGTGTGGCGATGCCTTGGTAGCCCTGTACGTATCGTTTCTTAGGAGTATGCTCTGGGGATTCAACAGAGAGACTTTCCATCAGGATATGCTTCATCATATAAGCATGATCCTTTCCCGTAAACTGCCATAACGGCTTATCCAAGAGAGCGACATATTCTGGGTCATTGTCAGAATATGCTGATTCATTATTTAAGCCAACTATAGGCTTCAATGGACTTCCGGCAACAGCGTTGCCAAGAAGTAGTTTCCCGACTGCCTCATAGACAGAAGGAGAAACAGATTGCTGTGGTAATGCACTTTTCTTATACATATAGATACTATTTAAATTTTCGAAATGGTCATAAGGCCTCGGCTAAATGACGTTTACTTATCTCGGTGCATCTGTTCGAACGTAAATGCACTGCAAAATTAGCCTTTTGAATTTCTATGGTAGGGTGTATAAACAATATGCAATTAAACAAACCCTTTCTTTGGATTTGTTAACAAAAAGGGGACAAGATGACTCCTGATGAGCCTCTTATCCCTTTCACAATAGGCTATAGCTATTACGTCAGTTTACTGAACGAAATATTGACAACCACCTATTAATCACCTTATGAGCATTCTTCCATTTGGTACAATTGTAATCTCTATATTTTAGATAGTCATCTGCAAGAAGAGTGTCAGCTATTTCCTGTACTTCAGAGTATCTTGCCTGAGGTTTTGTCACACCCTTAATATTTTTATCTGGAAAAGCCAGTGTAATTGCACGGTGAAAAGCTTTGTAGTCACGAACAGATATATGGCCAGTTTCTTTCAAAGCATAGAACAGATAGGCAAGGGAAACGGTTTCCTTCTCTTCATCGAAGAACTTGCGAATGAGTCGCATCAACTGGCTCTTGTCCCCAATACACATGTCTTCGATTGAACCGAAATCAGCCCGTCTACCTCCTGAACCTTTCACCTTGGCTAAAGTCGCATTGATGGTTTCTGCTGTTTCTTCCTCCTCCTCCTTACTTTGTGCTACCCAGTCAGCTTTTGTGTCATAGCCATGTGAAACACTGGTGTTCACCAAGTCCCTTGAAAGCAAGTCGCCCATCATCTGACTTTGGAGATCCCAATTCTGAGTAATCATCAATGTCGAGAGTTTCTTCTGCATCTTCATCAGTCCATGGTCGAAAATCATAAAATAGCTAAGTGCGTATGCAAGCTGATAGTGCTTCTTTTGTTTAGAAATCAAATTCTGTATGAACTTCGGAACAGCTATTAGTGCAGCAGCCAGTATGACAAATGCAAACAGCGTCAAGTCTTCTGATTCGGTGTTAATACCATCTAAGCCAAATAAAGCCTTGATTTTCCGAGGCATCTTCCGAAAAACTGAATCTGAAATCTGCTTGGAGAAAAGAACTTCCCCTTTTTGCAACTGGAGATTATTTACGTCCTCATATTCTCTCACCTCTCCCGAAGCAATGTCCACACTAAAACAATGATTCTCATTGGCACATCTGTCAAGCATGTCGCCATAAGTTTCAAAAATGCTGCAAGAAGCATCTTCGTCTCTATTTGTAAGACATTGCCATAGCTCCTCAATCTCTTCAGGAATATTCTCTGATACCACCTGCATGAGTTTCCTAAAAAAATCCATATTGGAGTTTGACGTTCTCTCAAAGTTCCTGATAAACTTCTTGTAGGCGTTAGTATTCTGGACATGCCAGGCACTTACCTTCTCTCGTATAGAGAGCTTTATCTTGGCATTCATCTTGTCAATCCTTTTGTATCATGCCTCTTTACTCTTTTTCAACTTTTTCTCTCTCGCCATACGAACTTTCTCTGCTATGCGGTCTGCCTGCTCGCTAACGCCTACCTTGATATAGTTCTCGAACACCTTTTCGCTTTGGTGTCCGCTCATAGCCATCATTTCACGGGTATTGAAGATGCCTTGCTTGTATAGATTGGTGATACCACTACGACGGGCTGTGTGAGTAGATATCAAGTCGTACTTCGGCATGATGACTTCACCATGACTGTTGCGTTCAAACAATGGAGAGCCGTTATGTTCCTGAGCATATTTCTTCAACTTACCATACTGGCTGCGTTCACTATCATTCAGTTTCATACCCTTTTCCACTTTCTTGCCCCATTTTACGTAATTATCTTCACTCTGTTTCTGACGCATGTCAATCTGGGTGACAAATTTCTCTGCCAGTGAAGGAACGATCTCTGAGAGTTTTTTCAGAATCTGTTTCAGATGATGATTCATCGTACGTTTATCGACTGTTGGGAAGTGATAATTGTATTTGTCGCAAATCTCAAACATGCGTTCATCGAGAATAGGAACCTCCACATAGGTACCTGTCTTTTGCTGGAACAGGCTAATGATGGGAGTACCATGTTCTGTTGTTTTGAAATTATCACGAGTATAAGATCCATAATCAGAGAATCGTTGGCATGAAAAGTTACCAAGCAAGAACAAGTCTCTAACTTCGTCATCTTTACCAGTCAGCTGCATCTCATACAGCGCATCAAGTTCTTCGTCTGTCAAATAGAGTTCGGCTTTCTTCTCATTAGCCTTAACAGTTCTCTCTTTCCAGACTTTAAGGGAAACAGCATTAGCATTTATACCCTCTTCTGCTGCCAGATTGCAAAGTTTTCTAAAGCAAGTAACGTATTTAGATATGGTCTTTGGCATCATCCCTTTCTTTTCAAGGAAAGTATAGAACTTGTCAGCAAAAGGTTTGGTGATTTCATCAAACGTCATATCAGCCGGGGTATAAGCTTTTATGTACTTGCCAAAGCATTCCCATACCACAACAGACGAGCGCTCGTAGTGCTCTCCGTTGTGATGAAGAATGTCTTTGTTCTTGATACCGTCAAGGAAATACTCGTAAAAGCCGACGATTGATTTCATTTCACGATTCTTCCGCTCCTTCCTTTCTTTTACCTCTTGTTCCTTTCTGTCATAGACTTCCTTCATGACGATCTTTTCCACAGCTGCATTTAGCAGCATCGAGTTGAGAGCAGAATTTCCATCCTCCACCTCATAATGTACATCATCGATGTCAATGCCGTTGGCAATAACGTCATTGATGGAGGCCTCTATCAAGTCCAGTTTATCAGACAGTTCCTTACCGTCTTTAGTCTGGCGGAAAGTTTCCCATATCTTAGCAGACTTGTTCACTCGAATCCAAGTCTGGATATCCACAGGGATATTTGTACACACCAACGCACGTATCATTGGAGTTCGCTTGCGTACCTCTATATATAAGTTAGCACGTCCCTTTGTTTCCTTTGTCCTCAGAAAGTACTTTTTTGCCATCTTAATCTTGTTTTGATTATCGGGTGCAAAGGTACAAAAAAGTTTTTGAATTGATGGAACATTGATGGAACATTTTTAAGTTTTTATGAATTCTTTTGAACACTCAAATTTTTAATAGTCTTTATAACATACTGATATACAGTATTCTATGTGTGTTTCCTAAAAATCTTAGAAATTCATAATGACGGTTCGAGTCCGTCCGGGCACCCAAGATAAAGGCTTGTAGGTCAAATACTTACAAGCTTTTTGTTTTGTCAGAATTTGACATAATCAGCACCCCAAAACCTCTAAAATAGGCTAAAATCCATTGATTGTTTACCTATTGTTTACCGCTAAAATGAAGTGTAACATGTTGACAATCAAAGCAATGGTTGTTCAAATCAATGTGCAAAAGTATAAATATTATAGAATATAGACAAATAATTCAATTAGAGTATTGCGCTAAACATTGCCCAGATAAACATGCTTGATGCCTTCCTCGATAGCGATTTGCTTGGCAGCTTTTAGCGTCTGGACGGGAGTCGGAGGAATGTCCTGCATCTTGTAGCGAGGGAAGAAACGGCTGAAATGAAGGGGATTGTCGGCGAGGCCGTTGCTCACAATCCATTGGCACATCTGGCGAATCATCGGCATGTCATCGTTGATGCCAGGAATGACGAGGTTCGTCAGTTCTATCCACACGCCTGCATCGCGCATCGAGAGAATGGTGTCGAGTACTGGCTGCAGATGGCCTCCGCTGACCTTCACGTAGATGTCGTCGGAGAATGATTTCAGGTCGATATTGGCAGCATCGAGATACGGCAGGAGGTCACTCAGCGGCTGCTGACAGACATAGCCCGCCGTGACGAGGATGTTCCAGAGTCCAGCCTCGTGAGCCAACCGAGCCGTGTCCGTGATGTATTCAATGTAGGTCAGCGGCTCCGTATAGGTGTAGGCAATACCAGGGCAATGATGTTCTATACAGAGTTCTATAATGGCTTCCGGCGAGAGATCATAATGCCCCACCTCTGATGGTGCGACCTGAGAAATCTCATGGTTCTGACAGTTCAGGCAGCGGAAGTTGCAGCCCGTACAGGCGATGGAGAGGCACTTGGTGCCAGGATGGAAATGATAGAGCGGCTTCTTCTCGATAGGGTCGATGGCCAGTGAACATGGCCGTCCGTACACCTCACTTACCAGCACACCGCCCTCATTGCGTCGGCTCCGGCAGATGCCCGTCCTGCCCTCGCTGATGTGGCAATGGTGTGGGCAGAGCAGACACTCCACCCTGCCATCATCCAACTTCTGATAATACCTGCACTCCATCATCAAATCCGTTAAATCCGTGCAATCCGTTGTCGTTAAAACACAATGGCTTCATAAACGTATAGTTCTGTCTCTGCATCCTTCCAGCCATCCCATCCGATGCCCGCTTTGTCCTGTGCGCAATGCGAAACGAACTCCTCCTTCGTCCAGTTCACCTCATCGGCCACCTGCGGCAGATAAGTCCCACTGCGATAGCCCTTACGGATGTAGATACCATGCCGATGCAACTCAAACTCATCCAGGCTCTGAATGCGGCGCATAGGAGTGAGCACCGAAATCTCAATATCGATGTCAGAGAGTTCATCAGCGGTCACAGGCATGAATCGCGGGTCTTCGAAAGCAGCCGCACGCGCCATCTCTGCCACAATCTCATGCAGAGGCACATCCTCGCCAAAATGTCCGATACAGCCACGAAGCCGTCCATGCTTATGCAGCGACACGAACGCACCGCACTTTTCTGAGAGGTGAGAGGTAAGAGGTGAGTGGTGAGAGATTGGCTTGCCGTCTAAACTGTCCTTAATACTCGTCATCGCAATCTCCTTCAGCATCCGCTTCTCATCCTCCGACAGAGAAAAGTCCGCGTCCGTCCGTGCCTGTCCGTTGCGCACGATGGCAAACGCATGATAGCCTACCACTCGGCTGTGATCCGACTCCTCGGCATCCCCAGAGTTCTGATATATCAGGTGCTTCACCTCATACGTGCTGTCTATCATCATCAGCAGCGTTGCGATGGCCAGTTCACCGCAGGCACTCGTAGCCAAATTACGCACGCCACTGCGTGCATTCTCTTCCAGCGCAGCGATAAACTGCTCCACGTCGCCACTCTCCACGGCCTTGCCCGTCAGTGCATCCACCTTGCAGGCATCCTCATACTTCGGATAGTGCGAGAAGTCGCTGCTGACGATGAACAGGTTCTCCTCCGTCAGATACGGCTTCAGTGCCTCCGCTATCCGCTTCAACTTCTGGAAGTCGTTCGTGGAAATGATAATCGGCACGATAGGCGGCACGGAATCCTCGCTCGTCTGAGTGGATTTGCCATCTCCGAATCTCCTTTGCAAGAATGGCAGTTGCACCTCCAAGCAATGCTCTCTATCATGCGCTCTGGGTTCATATCGAAACACACTATCCGCAGCCGTCAGAGCCAGAGCCGTCTCATGATCCACCTTCACTTGTCCCAACGGCGTGGCATAATAGTCAGCCTCCGTGTTCACCGAAGCCCCGTCGAGCCATTCGTGGTGGCTCGGCCCCAACAGGAATATCCGCTTATACTGCTTATCCTTCGGCATCGCCATATATGCCGCTGCCGCCACATTGCCCGAGAAATAATAGCCCGCATGGGGCACTATCAGCGCCGCCACATCCCTATACAGCGTCTCGCCGCGATGCAGCGCCAGCAGACTGTCCACCTCCTCGCTCAGTTCCTTGGCATCGCCCGTATAGAATCGGTTCGCCTGTGTCGCAGGTCTCACCACTGGCTCTCTGTTCGTCTGTCCGTTACACATATTCATCATCATGATCGTCGTTAAAATCGTCAGAACGGTTTTCATCGAACCACTGCATTAGCATCCATACAAAATCAGTCTTTGGCAGCAATCACCTCGATTTCCACCAATGCCCCTTTTGGCAATGTCTTGACGGCAACTGCCGATCGTGCAGGGTATGGCTCTGCAAAGAACTCTGCATACACTTCGTTCATGGCGGCAAAGTCATTCATGTCTGCCATGAAAACGGTAGTCTTGACGACATTGCTCATACTGAGACCAGCTTCGCGCAGAATCGCCTGCACATTACTCAGCGACTGGCGCGTCTGTTCCTTGATACCACCCTCAACGAATGAACCCGTTGCAGGGTCAATGGGAATCTGCCCTGATGTATATACGAGATTACCTACTTGGATGGCCTGACTATACGGGCCGATGGCAGCAGGGGCTGCCTTGGTGTTGATCACTTGTTTCATATCCATATCTATTTTGTTCTTCCATCTCCTTACAATTAATGCTTGGCACAAAGATACACATTATTATTTATATCAAAGACGAAATCTCAAAAAAGTTTCTAAAAAACGCAAGATTTTAGTGAATATGGTTCACTCTATATGTCGTAAATCGCCAAGGGCGGTGTCAAAAAAGTGAGTCCAAATAAAGACTGACAGCAACTCCGTATGTGAGTGCTGTCAGCCTTTCTCTTTTGTAGGGCGTTTTGCTTGTCAACGCCGTCAGTTTCTGTTCATCAGCGCTCGAGCTTTGCTCGCTTGGCTATGCCAAGAACGTTATCGGGCCGTAGCCCATGCAGCTGGTGGTGCTCAGAGCCGTGATGACAGATGCGATGATGCTTCCGATAATCTGGAGGATGGTCTTCCACGTTTCCTTGTTCTTCATGGTATCAAATGTTTTGGGTTAGTAACTGTTGTCAAACGAATTCAAAGGCGAGTAACTTGGAGGGAGCCTTTTGATGTATGATGTGCGATGGCTGAAGGCTGATTCCTTACCTCTTACATTAAGCATCTTCCGTCAGACCTCTGACATCAACCATCACGATGCCCCCTCCGTTTGCTTGGTCATTGACTTATCCCTCTTCGCCGCCTTCGCCTGAGGTGCTTCCGCCTTCTGAGGTGCCACCGCCGCTGCTGGTATTTCCAGAGCTGCTGTTGCCGTCGGGCTGTTCATCCTGGCTCTTCAGCCACTGCTCGATGTTGATGAACTCGGCCTTCTTCAGGAACTCGCGGCTCGAGATGTTCTGCTCCTGCTCCTGCTCGGGCAGGAATCGGATGTGCAGCGCCTTCAGGTGCTTGGTGGCGTTGAAGTCCTCCTTCTTCAGGGCGCCGCCCTTCTGGTTCTCCACCGTGCAGTAGAACGTGCCGAGGCCCTCAATCTTCACCTTCTTCGACTCCAGCAGCATCTCCAGCAGACAGCTGCGGAACTTCTCCAGTACACCGTACACTACATCGGGCGTATAAATGCTTCCGTGCTCCGAGATGTGGCTGGCCAGCTTTCGGGTGTTCAGCGTCTCCAGCGTCTTGATCTGGGCGAACCACTTGCCGTAGGCCGTGCTCTTCGAGTTCTGGTTCTTCTTCACTTCATACAAAATCTTTGCCATAACTTAAATTGTGTTTTTCATAGTATTAGACTCAATTTCGGCCAGCTGCATCGGGTGGCCGAATCCCGCTTTGCCATTAGATCTTTTGACAATGCAAAGGTACGAAGAATATCCTATTCCTCCAAATTCTACCCTTCGATTTGGGGCGATTTTCAGCACGAATTTGACGAATTTGAACGAACCGTAATTTCGAGGCCTCGAATCCGTAATTTTCGACCCTCGAAGATTACTTTTCGTCGATTTTGGGCTAGATGGGCACTATTACCGAAAATGTGTCAAGACATTCAGGATAGTGACAATGACATCGTGACAACGTGACATTAAGCACTTTTAATTAGTCTAGATGCTGTTTAATGAATAATATAATAATATATTATTATATTATTTACTTAATTAATTCTTCTACTATTTCTTTCCCTCCTCATTCTATATGTTCAAACACCTTAATGTCACGATGTCACTTTGTCATCATGTCATTTGGTGTACTACCCTAGAAAAAGTTGAATGGATTTTACCTTAACCCTGCCATAGGTTGAATGCCTGTTGAGTACCTTAATTCTAATCCCTGGCAGAAGTTGAATGATTCTCTCTTAACCCTTGTTTTTGTTGAATAGGATGAAAAAGTTAGCCAAAATGGTACACAATTCAAAAATTATTTGTATCTTTGCCCCCAAGAAATCAAAACAGATATAGAATATGGTAGTAGTAACAGGTAGAGACTTCAGGGCCAACACCGCTAAATATGTGGGTGTGGCTTATCGAGGCGAGGACGTGGTGGTGAAATCACGTGCGGGCAGTTTCCGTATTGTTCCCATCAGCGAGGATGACATCGTGATAAACAAGCGCGACCTTTCAGCTGAACTCCGTGGCGCACTCTTGGAGGCCAAAGAGTCGATTGAAGGAAAGCGGAAGTTGAATACTCTGGACAACCTGATCAATGAGCTTCGAAATTCAAACGACTAGTTATTTCGATGCTGAAGCCAAGCGACTGGCCAAGCGTCACCGTAGTTTCATTGATGATTTGCAAGACTTCCGAGATAGTATATTGAAGAATCCCTACCAGGGAACGGAACTCTCACCCGGCATCCGCAAAGTCCGTCTTACCATTGGCTCGAAAGGTCGCGGTAAGTCGGGTGGTGCACGTGTTATCACGTTCACCTATTTGGTTGACGAGAAGGATGGCGTGGTGATACTTTTACTGCTCTACGACAAGGCTGACGCCAGCAGCATCAAGATGAATGTGGTTCGCCAGATTATCAAAGACTTGGGCCTCGATCTTCAGGCGCGCACCTATCAAGTGATTCGCCGAACGGCTCAGCCTAGCGAGGGACGTTATTCATATCTGATTGCACGCTGATGGAAAGACGTCCAGAGCTCACTATTATCGAGGATGAGACAGGCGATTGTGAGAAGAGCACAGAAACACTTATAGTGGCCGTTCTGAGCGATATTCGCCAGAAGGGCTTCTCTACTATTCAGCCTTTCAGCATCGGCCTCGTTGAGGAACGTATGATGCAGTTTGCCGCCATCAATGGCATACAACTGGCCAGCAACGAACTCTACATGAGTGCCAAACAACTACAACACTGTATGCGGGCATCAAAGAATGCCAAAGGGCTGGTAGTGGCTGATTCGGAGTTGATAGGCTTTCCCAAGAACAGATTTGCTATGGACTTATACTATGATGGCGAGAGTTTCATTTATACCGACGGGCTGTCTAAATTCATCGTCCACCCGAACTACAAGGTTAAGATCAGCCGTGAGGTGGTCAAACTGGTGAACTTCATCACTGCCACCAGGCGAACTGACAAATACGAGTTCAACGGCAAACGCTATGTAAAAATAGAATCCGACCCTGCCACAGAGTGACAAGGCCGGAATGTGTTGAGTGAAGGAAACCAAGCGGCAAGGTCGAATTGCTCATCATCACACAGATGCCACCGTTCCGCACATCGTGGCTCTACCTGGCTTCTCCTTTCACGTTGCAAAGATAGGCATTTCCCTGCAATATTCCAAACAATTTGTTATTTTTTTCTGTTTCAGGAGGAGAAATAGAAATAAAATGGGCTCGGCTTATAGTAGTTGAATGCGAAACGCCACAAGGTAACATTCAGATACTTGTCATAGCCAACATAAAGAACGGATCAGGGTTATCTAAGTTTCCTAATCCGCTCTTTTTTAATATGTTATTTCTATAGCCAAATATTCAAATAGATTCAATAATGAATGTAGTTTTCTACAAATGAAAAGACAAGTGGAGTTGATGTCGATTATAATCATACTAATTACCGTTACTAATCTACCATTTATCGTGATGTAATCATTATTAGATAGTTAATCATATTATCTGTTGCTGTTTGAAATGAGTTTGTTAGTACCTTTTTTGCTGTTGAATAACCCATCGAGTTCTTTTTGCTATCTTCTCCTAAGAATTCAACAATGTCTCCTTCTTTTCTTTCATTGATAGTTTCAACGAAATATTGTGTTGTTCCATACCATTTGCTCGAACCTCCTGTCAAAATAGGAGAAAGGAACAAATCTTTGGCTGTTATTTTGGCATTAAATATGGCACAATAAACTTTGATATGTATTTTAAACAAAGTTTTGTTACCGCAATTCTTTTCATCATTTGTTGAGATAACTTTTGCGTTGGGGAAACTTTTACAAACTGCATCAAAAACATAATTTACCAATTCTTCGGAAGAAAACTTGATTTTACTCTTCTCAGAAATTTCCCTATCATCAATCACAGACAAATATAATGTATCTGAATAATGAGATACAATTTTCGTCTCATATTTATTAGGCTCCCAAATATACATTTTTATATCTTTGGAGAAACATTTAGTTGAGCAATAAAATACCATCAACAATAATACAAACAGTTTGATTTTCATATTTCAAGAGTTTTAAGTTTATTAAATCTGCCACAAAGATAGGAAATATATTTGATTAAACAATGATTTAAGGTGAATAATATTCAAAAATGTTATGAAAATGAATGTTTTTAGATTTAATTAAGGTGAAATGAAGAATGATTGCGCAAATTTGCGCAATCAATTCATCAAAAATCTATTAAACACGCGGGGTAGGAACGTGTACTGCAGAGAATTTCAGAGTCATCGGCGAATTTGTGGGGGTGATTTAATAATTTTGCCAGAAACATTTGGCGGTTAGTACTAAATTTAGTACCTTTGTGCCCAAGAAGCAAAGATTATGGGTTCGAAGGAAAAACTGGTAGAGCGATTCAAGAAGCGACCGAAGGACTTCACGTATGATTAATATAATAAGAAGGTAAGAGATTATGGATTACTTAGAATACAAGGGCTACAAGGGTAGCGTGGAATACAGCCGGGAGGACAACTGCCTGGTGGGTAAGGTGCAGGGCATGGGCAAGGACTTGATAGCTTATGAGGGGCAGACGCTCGACGAACTCAGGCAGGACTTCGAGGCTGGCATCGACAGCTACATCGAGGGCTGCAAGGCTGACGGCGTGGAGCCTCAGAAGCCTTATAGCGGCAAGCTGAACCTGAGAATGCCCTCGGAGCTGCATTCGCGCGTAGCGGCTTTCGTGGCTGCATCGGGCACGACAATCAACGACTTCATCAACCGCGCCATCCGCAACGAATTGAACAAGGTGGCGGCAATATAGGGATTTGCAATCTTTAACACAAAATTCTCTCCCGCATCCGCTTATAGATGCGGGATTTTTTGTACCTTTGCCGTTTGTATGAATCTGACTCCGGACGAATTTTTGAACCTCCAGAGTGGCATGAGTGCAAAGGATGTGCGTATAGCACAACTGGAGGCTGAGGTGGCGCAGTTGAAAACCGAGCGTGACCTCTGGAAGGAGCGTGTCCTTGCCTATGAAGGGAAGGAATTTTCGTCGGAGAAGGTTCCCGAGAAAAACAAGTTTATCGTTATTTCACAGCAAAAGCTGAGGTCGGTGCTGGAAAAGATTCGTAATGTAAAGATTTTATCGCAGGTGGCTTTTGTTTTGCAGAAAGCCCTTCCCAACGAAGCTGACGCCGAGGAGTATAAGGCCCTCAGCGAGGTGATGCCCGTCCCAGAGTTGCCCAATCTGTCGCTGACTGCCGACGGCGACATCAGGGTGAGCGGCGACTGGAATGACGTACACGACAATGATGCGGTGAACTTCTAAAACCACAGAGGCTGATGGCAGGAAACAATATTTATGTACAAGGGTCGTATATCGACATACACGACAACCAGAATGTGTATCTGAGCGTGGACAAGGCTCAGGTCAATGTGGCAGACAGGGTGCGGAAGGATGAGGTTCCGTTACCTGAACAAGAAGAGAAATTAAGTGGCGTGCTGGCATCGGAGGAGGCGATGCGGTATTGGAAGCGGCTGCAAGAGGCGGGCTTCGTAGACGAACGCTGCCAGCTGAAACCAGAGACTACGCGCAAACAGGCGATGTATATCGCCGAGGTGTTTGCCGAGCGGCTGGGCATCGGCTCGAAGTGGAAGACGTTTGAGCGGCTCTGGGGCATCAGCAATCTGGCACAGGAGAAGTGGGACTTCCAGCAGACGGGCACGCTGCCTTCGCGTTCGAAGGAGATTGACAGGATTTTCGAGGATTGACATAACTGACTGACAGTCAGCACCATCATCCCCTATATAGGAGCTATCGGTAGGCCCTATATAGGGGATTTCTCTATTTATTTCGCCGTACCTTTGCACCGTCAAACCATTTAAAGCCCACTGAGAAGGCAGTGGGGTGCTGAGACGGAGCGAAGGTAGTTTTCACGTGATAGATGGCCATCGGACTGCTGGAACTTCTTCGAAGCCGAATCAGCAAAAGATGAAAAAATATCAAGCAGAGATTTTGCAGGCCGTGAAGATGGACGGCAGTATCAATTTCCAGGCCAACGGTGACATCAATGTCTTTCCGTGTCCGTGGGAGCAGGAGAAGGAGGTGACCAGTGGTGAGCGCATACGCTATCGTGCAGGCATCGAGGTGGACCAAGACGGTCGTACCCGGGTGAAGCGAATCAGGGATGGTTCGAGAGGCCCGCTCCATGAGACGCTCTACGAGACGGTCCACGGAGCAGTGAAGATGACCCGCCCGCAAATCAGACCCTATAACGGTCGCCGCCGTATGGATGAGGAGTTCGTCTATGTCACGTTCAAGTTCCCCAAAAAGTACGGGCTGGCTCTGACCAAGGCGTTGTATCAGGAGGAGGCTGACGAGATTATGTCGTACTTTAAGACCAGAAAGGAGGAAACGATATGGAAGTAAATGAGATGATGAAGAAGAAGTTTTTCACATGCATAGGCAGGGGTCATGGTGCCCCTTGCCTCCCTGCTACGAAGGAGGATTGGGAGAAGATGCGCCGAGAGCCTTGGCTGGCAGAGATGTGCGCAAGGATAGAGAAAGGTCAGGAGGAGTTGAAGCATCGTCTGCCAGTGTGGACACCATCGTGTGCGGAGTTCAAGGATAACCATCGTGCTGCGGCTGATGCCGTTCGTCCATTGAATCGTCTGATGATGGACTTCGATGAGAAAGGGCACACGGATGAGATCATGGCAAGGTTGTTAGGTGTTGAGGTCGAATCTTTGAGGTCATCAGGTTCTGAGGTGAAAATACCTGAAAACCTCATAACCATCAAGCCTCACGGATTGACCGTTCTGCTGATTGAGGAATCGGTACGTCGTGGCACGCATGTGCTGGTGGAGTTGCCTGCGGGCATGTCGGCAGACGAGGCTCAACAGGCGATGAAGGAAACTACGGGTTTCGAGCCGGATGTGAAGGTGAAGGGCTATGACCGATGTATCTATATGGTGCCGGAGAGCCACACCCGATATGTCTCGGAGCGGCTGTTTGAGCAGACTCTCAACCAGCCCCTCCCTGTGAGGGAGGGGAGTGATTACTCTCAGGGCGAAAAAGCAACAGTTTCGTCAGCGGCAGAACATTCTACTCCCCTCCATACAGGGAGGGGCAGGGGGGAGGGTCTGTTCCCTACATCATTCAAGGGCATCCCTTACGCCTCTATTATCGCCGAGTACTGGCAGCGTATGGGTGGAGAGCCTACGGAGGGCGAGCGTAACGATAAGCTGCACCAGTTGGCGGCTAACCTCAGAGCCATCTGCGACAATTCGGAGGACTGGCTGCTGGAAATCATGCCTCGATATGGACTCTCTGAGCAGGAGATGAGAATCATCGTTCACTCTGCCTGCAAGGAGCCTACGAAGGGTTCGCGGCTGATGAAGCAAATCGTCAGTGCCCTCGAAATCGGAATCCCTTCCGAGGAGGCCGAGGATGCTGAGGCGGTGGTTGCTGAGACTGGGGTGAAGGTGAACGTAAAAGCCTTGCCTGTCGGTTTGAAGGAATCGCTCGTGGGTGTCCCTGTGTCGATGCACATGCCTGTGCTCTGTTCTTTGATGCCTTTGGCCGCTGCATATGCAGACCAAGTAGAGGTGCGCTATTGCGATGGTGAAATGCAGAAGTTGGGTATGATGTCGATTATCTACGGTGAACAGGCATCAGGTAAGTCTGTTTGCAAGCATGCCGTGAACATCTGGAAGCGTCAGTTCGATGAAGAGGATGCTTTGGCTCGTAAGCGTGAGGATGAATGGAAAGACCGTAAGAAAAGCCGCAAGGCCAACGAGAAGGCTCCTGAAGACCCGAAGGTTTTGATTCGTGTAGTACCTGTAACGGTTTCCTGCTCAACTCTGTTGAAGCGTATGAAGAATGCCAACGGTCATACCTTGTTCTCCTTTGGAGAGGAACTTGACACGTTACGCAAGACCAACGGTGCCGGCTCCTGGAGCTCGAAGTACGACATTTACCGCCTTGCCTTTGACCCCATAGACTCAGAATGGGGACAGGATTACAATTCTGACCAGGCTGAATCGGGAGTCGTGAAAGTTGCGTATAATTGGTCTATGCTTGGGACCAGCGGGGCTGTCAAGAAGTGCTTTAAGGGGGATAATGTAGAAAACGGTCTTTCAAGCCGTATTCTCTTGGCCGAGATGCCCGACACCTCATTTGCCAAGATGCCCAGATACGGGCGTCGCTCAGCAGAAGACGAAGCAAGGATTCAGGAGGCTGTGACTCGTCTGCGTGCATACAGCGGTTATGTTGACACCCCTCGTCTGCGTAAAGCCATCGATCAATGGGTTGAGCAGCAACGTGTGATTGCACTGAAGGACATCGACCATGTGAAGGACATTTATCGCCGTCGAGCTGCAGTCATTGGTTTCCGTTGTGGGGTTATATTCCATCTTCTGAGTGGATGTTCCAAGGAGTCCAAGGCTTGTCTTGACTTTGCGCTGATGATGGCCGAGTATTGTTTGAGCCAACAAATAAAAGTGTTTGGCCAGGCACTACAGAATCAGTATGTAGATGCCCAGACAGAATGCCAACGCTATGGTGAGAATAACAGTATCTTTGACCAGTTGCCACCAACCTTCACAGCTGATGACCTGGCGGCTCTAAAGCGTGACAACACGCCCCGCAACACGATCATCAAGATCATCTCTCGTTGGAATCGTGATGGATGGGTTGAGAAGGTGGACACTAAGCGCTGGAGTAAAGTGTCGAAGTCGCCTGAGTTAAAGCATGACAATGACAAAGTGACATCGTGACATTAAGGAGGTATCGATATGGAACTGATATTAGAACGTATAGCCAAACGCAAGACCTACACCATTGGTCGTCTGTATATCCGCCGCCAAGTGATGGACGAATACCTGCCCGGCACAGCCGATGATTATTTCTGCGACACGTTGGAACCCACTTGGCGCGACTATAAGAACGGGGCCTATAAGGTGAAAGGCCGTTCGGCCATCCCCGAAGGCCGCTATGCCGTGGTCATCTCGTACTCGCCGCGCTTCAAGCAGTGGCTGCCCATCCTGCTCGGCGTGCCGAAGTTCGAGGGCATCCGAATCCATGCGGGCAACACGTCAGAAGACACAGAAGGTTGCATCCTCATAGGCAAGAACCGCGAAGTCGGCAAGGTGCTCGACAGCCGCATCTGGGTTCATCGCCTGAAGCAGAAGATCGTCGAGGCGAAGGGTAGGGGTGAGCCCGTCTGGATCACCATCAAGTGACGGAACAGCGAGAGCCATCAAGCTTGAATCTCTCATTTCACATTCTATCGAAGAAAAGTGTGCCGAAAATCACATGATTCGACGATAGAATGTGATTTTTAGTATTAGCATGCTCTTTTATGTGTTGTTGATAAATATTGTATATGATGATTTAGAATGGTCCATCTCTGTTTTTCCACCGATATTCCTCTCTCTGAATGCTCTTGGCGATTGTCCTTTCATTCGGGAAAAGAACTTGCTGAAAGAGGAGAGGTCGGCAAAATGGAGCTGGTCGGCTATCTGGACGATGCTCAGATTGGAGGTCTGTAGCAGGAAGGATGCTTCCATTGCAAGGAAGTAGTTGATGTAGTCAATGACGGTATGGTTAGCTACCTGACGGACCACTCGGGAGAGATAGACGGGTGAAATGTTAAGGGCATTGGCATAGAAGCCGATGTCGTGATGTTCTGCGAAGTGCTGGGGTAAGATGCGGATGAAGTTGATGAATATTTCTTCGACGCGCTGGGATACGATGCGGGAAGGAATGGCTTTGTCCTGTGCATTTTGCAAGTCGAGCAGGAAGACGGCATAGAGCATCTGCAGGATTTTTGCCTTATAAATATGATTGGAGTGCAGATAGTCGCGGATTTCCCGCATCTTGTCACCTATCCTGACGGCATCGTCGTGCTGGAGGGTAAGCTTGGGCTCGTGAAGCTGTACGAGCGGGGCATAGGCGATGTGTACCAAGTCGTGGACCGTTGGCGACTCGATGGTGACATGCTCGTCGGCTAAAAGACAGATGGCATGGTAATTGTCGGAGGCAGAAATGATGGTGACGGGCAGGCCTGGTGAATACATATAGACATCGTCGGGGTGGAGTGTCAGCTGCTGACCGTTATAGACAATAGTGAGCCAGCCTTCCAGAACGAGCGTGAATGTATAGGCAGCCATGTAGCCATGCGTCTCGTTTGCACGATACGTGATGGTTGCATCAGCCTCGTTGCAATAGATCTTGCCGTCCCACTGCTCTATGGGTTCTGACCCGTGCATCTTAATCCAAGCTTCTTTCAGACTATACATAACGGGGGACAAAGGTACAACTTTTTTTTGAAAGGTGTATCGTTTCAGACAACTTTTGTATCATTTCGTCTTAGGTTATTCAGCAAAATAGTCGTAATTTTGCAACCATATCACATTATTAACTTAAATACAAACAATTATGGACAAGCAGAAATCTATCGAAGCATTACAGTTTTTCACAACAGGCCTGACTGAAGGCGCACTCGTACACAAACTCCAGGGACAGATCTTCAAGGCTCAGGGCTTTGAGAAGCTCGGACAGAAGTATATCGACCACTTCAATGAGGAGATGGAATGGGTGGAGAAGTTCGTTGAGCGCATCCTCGACCTCGGTGGCGAGATCAAGTTCGAAGGAGCCAAGACCCGTGAACTCATCAAGAACCCCATCGACTATATCAAGGCTGACCTCGAGATTCAGGTGGCTGGTGTAGACCTGCTCTACAAGTGCTGCGAGGGTCTCGTGAACGACCCTACTACCTACGAAATTATGGTTGGCTACCTGAAGGATGAGGAGGAAGACCTCTACTGGAGCCAAGGTGCCGTAGAGATGATTGAGTGCATCGGTGCCCAGAACTGGCTGATTAGACAACTTTAAGAAGTATCATGATGAAAGAGCAAGTATTAACCCGCTAAATAAGAATCAATGGAAATCAAAGCAGTAAAATTCAGGCGTGACGGGTTCTATACCCAGCCTTTCGTCATGGGTGGCGAAGGTGGCGACTATGATCAGAACATCCGTTATCGCGGCAGTTTGCAGAACTGGTTAATCGATACTGGCAGTGAGGTGATTCTGGTAGATACAGGCCTTCCCGCAGGTACCCCAGAGGAAGTGCCCGATGAGAAATCATTCGGCTTTACAGGCAAGGATATCTGCACCTACATGGAGGCTTTCGCAGCCTTAGGCTACAAACCAGAGCAGGTGACGAAGATTCTGCTCACCCACCGTCATGCAGACCACTCTGGCGAACTGAAGAGCTTCCCCAATGCCAAGGTCTATGTGAGCCAGGAAGAGATGGATGCCCAGGAGTTGCAGGGACTCAGCAATCTGGTACCTGTGACCTATACTGACGGGCCTTACTACAACTTCCCTGAGGCTCAGAAGATTCAGGACGGCATCTGGCTCATCAAGGCCAAAGGGCACACTAAGGGCAACAGCATCATCATTGTTGAGATGGACGGACTGTTCTACATGCTGCATGGTGATATCACCTACGTGGATGAAGCCCTGTATGAGGATAAACTGTCTGTTGTTTATGATGACCTGCCAGCAGCCCGCGTGACGCAAGACCGCATCCGCGAGTTCATCCGCAATCACCCGACGGTCTATTGTGGTACCCATACGCCTCAGGGCTATGAGAACTTGGAGGCCAAGCGTGTGATGGACTTGGACAATCCCGTTCCTACGGTTCTCGCAGAGGTGGACTTCACGAAGCAGGAGGCCTCCGGCAAGTATGTCTGCTCTATCTGCGGCTATGTCTATGACCCAGCCGAGCACGACGGTGTGGCATTCGAGGATTTGCCTGAAGACTGGAAGTGTCCGCGCTGCAAGCAGAGTAAGGCAAAATTCAATAAAGCGTAGATAAAATTCTTGGCTTTCAGAATTTCTTTGTAATTTTGTCGCCGAAATGACAACAATTGCAATAGGATTACTGATCTACCTAAAAGGAGCAGCACCTTCCCTCGGATGCTGCTCCCTCTATATGACTAATCAGAAATTGTAAGCCTTACGAGACCTCAATGGCCTTGGTGAGGTTGCTTGGAATTTACCTAATCTCTCACTTGTGAAAACAGCCACTTTATTCTTTTTGTCGAAAAGGCATTGTCACACGCATTGCGATGTTTCTGCCCAAACAGAACGTCAAACTTTACGTTTCCTCCTGCTTTGCGGATTTCTGTAGTTAACCATTTCAGGGCATTATAACTCCTTTCTTCCGAGCCTACAGTCACATATAAAGGGGTGTCCGTATAGTCAGAAGGCTTTTCATGTTGGGCCTGACCTGAAGCGATTAAAGCAGCTGCAAATAGTTTGGGATTATCCTTCAAGATTTTCCATGTGCCACATGCACCCATAGATGCGCCGCATATATAAATCCTGTTCATATCAATATCTTTTGTCTTCAGATAAAAGGTTATCAAATCCACCACTTTGTCTGTGTAGCCAGAATTGCCGTTCCGTCCGTCCCACTCATAGTCCTCTGGACATTGTGGAACAAGAAAGTAGGCTGGAATAGCGTTCTTCCGTAGGTATTTGTCTATCTCTTGGACACCAGCCTGAGACAGTTGCTTCTGATTGTCGTTTCCACTGGCATGTCTGCCATGAAGGTAGATGACCAAAGGAATCTTGCCCTTTACGTCATTACAGAAAACCAATTCTTGATAGAGCAGCCCATTATGCTCCATCGGCTTGAAATCCTGAGCCATTGCAAAATGACTAATGACAAGGGCTGTGAGTAATACTATATATCTTTTCATAACTGAGGCGTAAATTCCGATCTATCTGTCTATCGGTGTATATTCAATCTTAGCTTCCTATCTTTTTTTCATGGCACACTTATCGGATAAAGTTCATGCCTTGCCACTCTTCGCGTTCAGGATAATCAGGATTACCATTGGAGTGAATCTTCTTCAGCAGCCAGGCCATGTTGTCGGCAAGCACTCGCATAGTCTGCATACCTTCTGTGTCCTTTGTCGCTTCACCGGGGGCCAATCCGTAGGCGATGTTCCAATATTGGGAAGTAACCACAGGCATATTCATCATTTCAAAAATCATATTCATCGTCTGATATGCAGCCGTAGCACCACCTCTGCGGCAGATGGCTACCGCTGCCGCAGGCTTGTTCTGTACGTTAGCACCTGAGAAGAAAGCACGCTGCAGGACTGCCATCACAGCACCGTTGGGCTGGCCGTAATAGACGGGCGAGCCTACAACAAGGGCGTCGGAGGCGTTGAGCTTCTCCACGATGCGGTTGCAGATGTCGTCATCGAAGGCGCAGCGGCCCAGCTGTTTCGCCTGGCACTGTCCGCAGGCGATGCAGCCACGCACTGGCTTGTTGCCCAACTGCATGATTTCCGCCTCTATGCCGTTCTTTTCAAGTTGTCCGGCAATCTCCGAGAGCGCCGTGAATGTGTTGCCTTTCTGGTTGGCACTACCGTTTAACAATAACACTTTCATTTCTTTGGGGTTTTATTTATGAATCATTTCTGCTTTCCTGAAGACATTGTTGTTTTCTTTGAGGTGGCAAAGATACACTTTCCTTTCGACACTCCCGACAAACTCCTTTACAACAGCCGCAGATAAATATCCCTGTCCTCATCCTTGAACACATTGAAAACCACCTGCATGACGCTGCAACCAGGATGCGCATTCAGGTAGTCCTTGACGGTTTGCACGGCGATTTCGGCGGCCAGCTGGTTCGGGAAGCGGAACTCGCCCGTGGAGATGC
>JAEEGJ010004233.1_pt1 | contig 49716 bp, 38 predicted proteins | sample 8958761 | NCBI WGS metagenome assembly JAEEGJ01 (sample SAMN16246546, study PRJNA631951) | gut metagenome | biome: gut microbiome; feature: rumen; material: RS-attached | host: Bos | place: Iran: Karaj | collected 2018-10
CCTGTGACAGTCTGAGGCAAACGGGAATCTCCGTCGATGTGCATGCGTGGAACGTTGCTGAGGATACGGACATTAACTCGTTCCTGACGGACGAGGCAGCGCAGATGGACCTGATCATCGGACCGCTGTATTCGAAGATGGTGAAGCCGCTGAGCGACTTTGCCACCAAGAACGATATACGGGTGCTCATTCCCTTCAGCATCAACACACCGGAGGTGGAGAAGAACCCACTGCTGTATCAGGTGTATCAGGCACCAAGGGACTTCCACCGGTTGATGGCAGACCGATTTATCAAGCAGTTCCCGAACTGTCATCCCGTCATCATTGACTGTAACGACTCGACGAGCACGAAGGGCAGTTTCACGAAGGTGCTCCGCCAACGGCTGGACGAGGAGGCTATCACCTACTCGGTGACGAACCTGAACACTAGCGAATCGAAATTCGTGCAGAACTTCAGTATGGCGCAGCGGAACGTGGTGGTGCTGAACTCCGAAAACTCGAAGCCGCTGAAAAAGGCGCTGTCGAAACTGACGGGTATGATGGTGGACAACCAGGAACTGGAGGTGTCGCTGTTCGGCTATACGGAGTGGATGCTCTACACCAGCAGGAACATCGAGAACTTCTACAAGCTGGACGTTCACGTTCCAGGGGCGTTCTACTATGATGCCAATTCACCGAAGACAAAACGTATTGAGCAGAAGTACCGTTGGAACTTCCATGCAGACATGATACACTCGCTGCCTCGCTTTGCCATCACTGGCTTTGACCACGCGTACTATTTTATACGTGGCCTGCATCTGTATGGAAAGCACTTCACAGGCGCACCGGGTATGGTGGGCTATCCAGCCATCCAGACACCGCTGAACTTTGAGCGTCTGGGAACGGGAGGCCAGGAGAACAAGAACATCCTGCTGATTCACTATACGCCAGAAAAAAGAATTGAAGTAATTAAATGAAAAAAAACGTTATATCGTTGATTGTCTGCTGCTTATCGTTCGTAAGCGCGACTGCACAAATTGGCGAGCACCGTGATGAGTTTGCGGTGGGTGTGAACGGAGGATATGTCCTGAGTTCCGTCAGCTTTACACCTACCGTCCCGCAGAAAATGTTTGGCGGAATGACGGGGGGTGTGACCTTCCGATATACAACAGAGAAGTATTTTAGCAGCATCTGTGCCCTGGTGGCAGAGGTGAACTATGCGCAGATAGGTTGGAAAGAGGATATCCTCGACCTCAAGGATCAGCCGGTCATCAATCAGATAACAGGTGTGGCAGAGGAATATGAGCGCCGGGCCAACTATGTGCAGGTTCCGCTACTGGCACGGTTAGGGTGGGGACGTGAGCGTAAGGGTTTCCAGTTCTTCTTCCAGGCTGGACCGCAGATCGGCATCTTGCTGAACGAAAGCACAACAGCCAACTACGAACTGGACAAGCGGAATGCCGGTGCCAGGGCATCGCACATCGTGGAACAGGAGCAGATGCCGATTGAGAACAAGTTCGACTACGGCATCGCCGGTGGTCTGGGACTGGAGTATTCGCATCCGTCAGTAGGACACTTCCTCCTGGAGGCACGCTACTACTTCGGACTGGGGAATATCTACGGCAATTCGAAGCGTGACTTCTTTGCAAAATCCAACTACAGCAATATCTATGTAAAGGTCAGCTATCTGTTTGACCTTGCGAAGACTAAAAACAATAAAATCAAATAACAGCTATGTTCAAAAATCATCCTAAGGGACTGCTTCAGGCAGCTCTCAGCAACATGGGCGAGCGTTTCGGCTACTACATCATGAACGCCGTGCTCGTGCTCTTCCTTTGTTCTAAGTTCGGACTGTCCGACGAAACGAGTGGTGTTATCTATTCCTGTTTTTATGCAGGCATTTATGTGCTGAGTCTGGTTGGTGGCATTATTGCCGACCGTACGCAGAACTATAAGGGCACTATCATGACGGGTCTTGTCGTCATGGCGTCAGGTTATGTCATTCTTTCGGTTCCCATCCTGGCAACGGCAGGTAATATCTCATGGCTATTGCCACTTACCTGTCTGGCCTTGTTCCTGATAGCTTTCGGTAATGGCTTGTTCAAAGGCAACCTCCAGGCTATTGTAGGACAGATGTATGACAACTTCGAGGCAGAGGCTGCAAAGAAAGGGGAAGAGGAACTGCGTAAGGCCAAGAGCAAGCGTGACTCAGGTTTTCAGATTTTCTACGTGTTCATCAATATTGGCGGACTGATTGCCCCCTTTGTGGCTCCGTTGCTTCGCTCGTGGTGGCTGAAGGTAAATGGTCTCACCTATGAGGCTTCCCTGCCCGCACTGTGTCATAAATATCTGGATAATGGCGCTGCCATGTCAGCAGACTCCTTGCAGAACCTGAACGAGTTGATTGCGAAGGTAGGCGGCTCGGCTGCCGACCTGGGTGCATTCTGTTCACAATATCTTGACATCTTCAATACGGGTATTCACTACTCGTTCATTGCCTCTGTCGTTGCCATGCTCATCTCGTTGGTCATCTTCCTCTTCTCACGTGGCATGTTCCCGACGCCAGGCAAGAAGGAGGCTGTTGTATCGGAGAATTATACCGAAGAAGAGAAAAAGGCGATGGCATCAGAGATTAAACAGCGTATGTATGCCCTGTTTGCTGTGTTGGGTATTGCGGTGTTCTTCTGGTGGTCGTTCCATCAGAACGGTACTTCCATGTCGTTATTTGCCCGTGACTTTGTCAATACCTCCGTCTTTCCACCAGAGATATGGCAGGCTGTTAATCCTTTCTTTGTCATTGTACTGACACCGATGATTATGTGGTTCTTCACGAAACTGGAGGGTGCAGGACGTGCCATCTCCACACCTCGGAAGATAGCTTATGGTATGGGAATAGCAGGTATTGCCTACCTCTTCATGACGGTGTTCTGCTATCTGCAGTCCTATCCTTCTGCAGAGACGTTTACGGCGCTTGACACCAATGTTGCAGCAGACATGAAATCGGGTGCCTGGGTACTCATCGTTTACTATTTCTTTATGACGGTTGCTGAGCTGTTCATTTCGCCGTTAGGCCTGTCCTTCGTGTCGAAAGTAGCTCCCAAGAACCTACAGGGTCTCTGTCAGGGCCTTTGGCTTGGCGCTACGGCAGTTGGTAATGGTCTGTTGTGGATAGGTCCCTTGATGTATAACAAGTGGTCTATCTGGGAGTGCTGGGCCATCTTCTTTGCCGTTTGTCTCATCTCCATGGGTGTGATGTTTGGCATGGTTAAGTGGCTGGAGCGCGTGACCCGATAGTCCGTTGAGTGGTTAGCGGTTAGTGGTTAAGGGTTAGCGATTGTGGCATTGTCCTTTCTCCCTTTCCTGGTACTGATTGTACTGATATCGAGTTGCGTTGCCGTCTTCGGCAACGCAACGCTTGACGGTGCCAGTCAGGTGACGTTGCTGGCTGCTTCGGCTGTCAGTGTGTTGATTGGCCACTTTGCTAAACGGCTGAAATGGGAGACGCTGGAACGTGAGGTGACCAACAAGATAGCCAGCTGTACGCCTGCTATCATTATCCTCCTGTTGATAGGTGCCATTGGTGGTACGTGGATGGTGTCGGGCATTGTGCCGACCATGATATACTACGGCATGCAGATTATACGCCCCGAAGTGTTCTTGGTCAGCAGCAGTTTGTTGTGTGCGCTGGTCAGTCTGATGATAGGCTCCTCGTGGACCACGATTGCTACGATAGGTGTGGCCTTGATGGGCATTGGCAAGGCACATGGCTTTGACGACGGATGGATAGCCGGTTCCATTATCACCGGAGCCTATTTTGGCGACAAGCTGTCACCGCTCTCCGATACGACGGTGCTGGCTTCCAGCGTGTCGGGAACGGCGCTTTTTACCCATATCCGTTACATGCTCTACACCACCGTCCCTACGTTTTGTGTGTCGCTGGCCATCTTCCTGGTCGCCGGATTTGTAATGAATGTTTCCGGTCAAGGCAATGTCACTGAGTTTATGGAGGGCTTGCAGCGTACGTTCGTCATCAGCCCGTGGTTGCTGCTGGTTCCTGTGCTGACGGGGGTGATGATAGCGCGTCGCTGGCCGTCGATGGTGGTGCTCTTCCTTGCCATTCTCTTGGCTGTCGTCGTCGGACTGCTGTTTCAGCCCGAACTGGTTCACCGTATCTCGGGTGAAGAAGGTCAGGGATTCATAGCGTCGTACAAGGGTATGATGCAGGTATGCTATGGCAGTACGGATATTGATACGGGTAACCAGACGCTTAACGAACTGGTACATACCAGCGGCATGAGCGGCATGATGCCGACCATCTGGCTAATTATCTGCGCACAGACCTTTGGCGGAGCACTGACGGCAACAGGACAATTGGCAGACCTGATGCGTATCGTGGTACGGTTCGTCAAGGGGGCAGCATCGCTTGTGGCATCAACTGTGGGTACGGCATTTTTCTGTAATGTAGCATTGGCAGACCAGTACTTGTCCATCATGTTGGCCAGTCAGATGTTCAGGGAGACCTATAAGAAAAACGGATTCGAGGCACGACTGCTAAGCCGTAGCTGTGAGGACGGTGCGACGGTAACCTCTGTGCTGGTGCCTTGGAACACGTGCGGCCTGACGCAAAGCACGGTGCTTGGCGTGGCTACGCTGACCTATCTGCCGTATTGCTTCTTCAATATCCTTTCTCCCTTCGCCAGCATCATCGTGGCTGCCATTGGGTGGAAGGTGGTGAGGAAGGAGGTTAGGGGTTAGCGGTTATCAGTTAGCGGTTATCAGTTATCAGTTATCAGTTATCGGTTATCAGTTATCGGTTATCAGTTATCGGTTATCAGGACTTCGGCATTCAGGCGTTTTTTCCATTCTTTCAAATAGGCAAACCACTCATCGGCAGAGTGGTAGCCGAAATCCTCATTGTCGGAACCGAAGGTAATGGCATAGTGCAGCTTGTCCGTCTCTGTTGCTACGACAAAGGCATAGTTTCTTTTGTCGCGACGCAGTTCCTTGACGATGTTCTTGAAGGGAATACAGATGCCCAGACCGACAGTCTCACGCTTATGACCGATGGAGTCCTTGGCGCTGACAGGCCAGTCGGTACCCCAGCAGCCACGTATCGTACTCAGGTCACTGAATTCCTCGGAACCCTTGACGTTGATGAACCCTGTAGCAAACTCATAGCCTGCGGCCGGACGGTCGAAACGGATATCGACCTGGCAGTCGCGACGATTGGCATAGAGCGTGTAGCGGGTGGTCATGGTGAGGGGCGGGGGGGGAGTGGTGAGTGTCGAAGGGGCGTTCCATCCCTCATCAGTCACCTCTACAATGGTACGCAAAGGCCCTTGGGCAAGGATGCGCAGTGTGCGACGTTCCACGTCCTCGAGCATCACAGGCTCGGTGCCGTTCCATCCCCGTAGCGTACCAAGACCAAGGGTGGAACCCACCCATAGCACATCGTCGCCAAAGCCAGCTGCCTTCTGGGTGCTGTCAGGATAGAACTGTGTGTCCTGCAGTTCTAGTCCCTGATGGTACTTTCCGTAGATGTCCACCGTCTGGCGATGGTCGAAATAGATGCGGTACCCCACCATTTTATTCTCAAATGCCGGTCCGTGGTGGTGCAGCTGCCAATAGGGATTGGTGCCTTTCTCTACGGTGAGGCTGCTGATGTAGAGGCGGTGTTTGTTCTCCTCCTTGACATTCTTGTCCTTCAGCAGCATCTCGGCATACACCTGCGGCTCATAGATGCGTGGTGCCCCTTCGGCAAACAACTGGATGTGGAATTGCTGCTGCTCGTGGCTCTTCATGTCGGTCAGGAAGAACAACTCATCCCACTGCCGGTCGCCGTCCAGGTCGTCCAACTGGCAGGGAATCTCTTTCCCGTTCATGGTGACCAGTGCAGACTGGACGGGAAAGCTTGTCCTGTCCGCCAACTTGATGGTGACGGGTTGTGACGTGAGAGCGAGCCCAGATTTGTTCTTTACTTTGATGGTGAATGCAGATTGTGCCCAGACAGTCATCCCGACACTCAACAAAAGCAGAATGCTCAGCATTTTCAGCTTCATACAGTTTGTTTGTTTTAGTTCCATATACGCTTGGTTTTCGTAATTTTAGAAGCACAAATCTATGAAATGTAAACAAATTTTAGACAGAATTTGAGATTTTTTAGGTTAAAATTTGGAATTAATTAGATTTTTTAGTACATTTGCAAACGATTTTAACATCAACTTTCAAAAATTAATATCGCAAGTGCGCCGGATTTATTTCGCCCTATTAGCTTGTATGTTGCTCTGCATTGGTTGCGAGTGGCACCTCAGGCCCAAGGATGTTCAGTCGTCCGAGGACATTGAGGTGGAGCGCTATGACCGTATCCAGGCTTTGTACCTGACAACGGGTGACCGCTCGGCCTTGCAGCAACTGAATACCCGCTATCCGGAGCAGACACGACTGTTGCTGGAGGACGTTCTGAACATCGGTGTGGTGAATGACCCGACGATTAATACCAAGTTTTTCCACTTCTATCAAGACTCGACGCTTCAACTGCTCATTGGCGAGGTCGAGAAACAGTTTGCTGACATGGAAGATATCAACAGAGAACTCTCTGCAGCCTTCAAGGAACTCCATAAGGTGTTGCCCGACTTGCCGCAGCCCGTGGTTTATACACAGATAGGTGCCCTGACGCAGAGTGTCATCGTGGGCGACAGTACTTTGGGCATCAGCCTTGACAAGTACTTGGGTGCTGACTATCCGCTGTATTCGCTCTATTATCCAGCGCAGCAGCGCCGGCAGATGACACGTCAGATGATAGTCCCTGATTGCATTGGCTTCTTTGTGCTGAGTCATTACCCGATGGCGGAGAACGATACGACGATGGAAGCCCGTCATCGTCACATGGGAAAGATACAATGGCTTGTCAACCGTGTTACCCATAAGCACACCTTTACCAATGAGTACGTGAAGACGGTAGAGCAATTCATGAACAGAAACAAGAAATGGACTATCCAGCAGTTGTTGGAGAATGAAAATAAAATTTAAAAATAGGTTCTTCATTCTTCTTTCTTCTTTTTTTTTGTACCTTTGCGTAAAAATTATAAACAACGCGAAATGAAGAAACGTATTGACACCTTATTCCTGATGTTCTTTCTTGCTGCCACAACCCTGTGGGCAGGTGGAGAACTGACCCTTAAAGACATTGTTCGTGGGGCTTTCCGAAGCCAGCGTATGGCAGCCCTCACCCCGGCTTCCGACGGAGAGACGTATCTGCAGTTGTCGGCAGACGGTCAGCGGGTTGAGCAGTATTCGTTTAAGACTGGCAAGCAGGTCGGCAACTTGCTCGACCTTGCCACCGCCCATGGTGCCAAGGTGCAGCATGTGGAGGGCTACATCATGAGCCCCGACGGTAGGCGCATGCTCATCCAGACGGAAACAGAAGGGATATACCGCCGCTCGTTCAAGGCCAAGTTCTATATTTTCGACATTAAGAACCAGAAACTGGAACCGCTCAGCGACGGGGGACCTCAGCAGGCACCGCTATTCTCGCCCGATGGTCAGCAGATAGCCTTCGTTCGTGACAACAACATCTTTCTGGTCAAACTCCTCTATGGCAATGCCGAGAGTCAGCTGACGAAGGACGGCAAGCATGGCGAAGTCATCAATGGCGTGCCCGACTGGGTCTATGAAGAAGAGTTCTCGACGGCCCAGAGCATGGCCTTTACACCCGATTCCAAGCAGCTCTGCTGGATTCGCTACGACGAGTCCCAGGTGCGCCAGGTGTCGCTGCCCCTTTATCGTGGACAGTTTCCCTCGATGGACGAATACGCAGCCTATCCTGGAGCCTATACTTACAAGTATCCCATTGCTGGCGAACGGAACTCCAAAGTCAGTGTCATGAGTTACGACATCAAGAGCCATAAGACCCGTACGCTTGATGTCCCGGTGGATGCTGACGGCTATGTGCCGCGCATCAAGACGTTCCCCGTAGTAGCTACCGACGATGAGGTGACGGGCGAGCATGCCTCGAAGGTGGTGGTCATGACGATGAACCGTCACCAGGACTGTTTGCGCATCTATAGCGTCAATGCCCTTTCCACCATGAGCCAGTTGCTGCTGGAGGAGACGGTTGACAAGTATGTCAAGGAGGAGGTGCTGGAGTCTATTCTGCTGACCCCGCAGCACATACTGTTGCCCAGCGACCGCTCCGGTTTCATGCACCTTTACTTATATACTATTGGCGGGCAGCTGGTTCGTCAGGTGGAACAAGGCGACTATGAGGTGACTGATGTCTATGGCTACGACGAGGCAACGGGCGACACCTACTTTGCCTCGCATGCCCATGGGGCTACCGACCAGCAGGTCTTCGTGGCCCACAAGAACGGCAAGGTGGAGCCGCTGACTACCAAGGCAGGTTGGAACCATGCTACCTTCTCGGGTAACTACAAGTATTTCATCAACGTATGGAGCGATTTGAACACCCCTTCTGTCTATACCTTGTATGAAGGAAAGAAGGTCACCTCCACGCTTATTGACAACAAGGAACTGAGCAGTAAGTTGGCTCAGTATAAAATAGGTACGCGAGAACTCTTTACTTTTACCACGGGTGAGGGCGTGCAGCTGAACGGTTGGATAGTCAAACCCGCAGACTTCAGCCCTTCCAGAAGGTATCCTGTCATTATGTACCAGTATGGTGGACCTGGCAATCAGCAGGTGAAGAACGCATGGGACATCGGCATGTGTGGTGCTGGTGCCATCCTTGAGCAGTACCTCTGCCAGCAGGGCTACATCTGTGTCTGTGTCGATAATCGTGGTACGGGTGGACGTGGCGCCGATTTCGAGAAGTGTACCTACCTGAAACTGGGAGAGTTGGAGAGCCGCGACCAGGTGGAGGCAGCCCTGTGGCTCGGACAGCAGCCGTATGTCGATAAGGACCGCATCGGCATCTGGGGCTGGTCCTTCGGTGGATTCAATACCCTCATGGCTATGTCGGAGGGCCGTGACGTCTTTGCTGCCGGCGTGGCTATTGCCCCGCCTACCGACTGGCGTTACTACGACTCTATCTATACCGAGCGTTACATGCGAACCCCGCAGGAGAATGCCAACGGCTACAACATCAATCCCTTGAACCGTGCAGAGCAACTGCACGGCGCGTTGCTTCTTTGTCATGGTCTGGCTGATGATAATGTCCATTACCGCAATACTGCAGAATACGTTGAGGCCCTGGTGCAGGCCGACAAGGATTTCCAACAGAATGTCTATACCAACCGTAATCATAGCATTTATGGCGGTAACACCCGTTACCACCTTTTCCGCCAAGCGGTGAATCATTTTGATAGAGAACTGAAGAAATAACATAGAGTAAATATGAAGAGAATACGTCTTGCCTTCCTATTTGCCGCCCTGTCATGTTGCGGCATTGCTGCACAGGCACAGCAAGTCACCATTACAGTCGGTAATCCCTCGAACTATCAGCGTCAGGAACTCGTGGAAGTGGATGCTAAGGTAGTCCGTGAGAAACTCGGCATTGCCATAGACAAGCCTTTCAAGGTGATGAATGCCCTCAAGCAGGAAGTGGCCTACCAGCTGACCTACGACGGAAAACTGCTACTGGATGCCAGTGTGCGGCCCATGGGTGTCGCCCGTTTCACCGTTGTGCCGGGACAGCCGCGCCCCATGAAGACTGTCGTATGCGGTCGGCAGTATCCGGAGCGTGTTGATGACATAGCCTGGGAGAACGACCGTGGAGCATATCGCCTCTATGGGCCTGCCTTACAGCGTAATAAGGAACGTGCCTTCGGTAACGACGTGTGGGTGAAGAATACACCCGATCTCGTGGTCGAGCAGCGCTATGACCTGGAACTCAGCAACCATGCTACCATCGTCGCCCTGCGCGAGGCAGGCAAAATGGCAGCTGCCGACTCACTTGAGGAACTGACCACATACCATTTTGACCACGGCTATGGACTAGACTGCTACAAGGTAGGCCCGTCACTCGGTTGTGGTGCCCCGGCGCTTATGGACGGCAACCAGATAGTCTTCCCTTACTGCTATACCGACTATCAGATACTCGACAATGGTCCGCTGCGCTTTACCGTCAGTTTGACATACGAGACCAAGGAGTTTCAGGGTGACCGTGTGACCGAGCATCGTCTGCTGTCGCTGGATAAGGGTTCCAACTTCAACCGTCAGACCGTTTGGTACGAAGGAGCCACGAAGCCCATCGACATTGCCTCGGGTGTTGTCATTCATAACGAAGATACCACGTCGATAGTCATGGAGGGTAATTACGTTTCTTATGCCGACCCGACCGACAACCCTGCCGGTCAGAATTTCCAGATATATGTCGGTGTCATCTTCCCCGAGGATGGCGTGAAGACTCTATGGGTACCTAACGAGGGAGCTGCCAACGGCATCAACGGCCATGCTCTGCTGGTGCGTCGTGGTGTTCACCCCAACGACCGGGTTACTTATTACTGGGGCTCTGCCTGGTCCAAATATGATTGCCGTCATTTCGCGGAGTGGCTGTTGCGGGTAGGTTGCTTTGATGACTGCCTACACAATCCGCTGGTAGTGATGGTAGAGTAGGGGTAGCCTTGTAATAAAGATAGTTATCAAGATGAAGAAAGCGAAAAGTAGGAAGAAATATAACCATTCCTTTGCCCGTAGGATGACGCTGTGGGTAATGCTGGTGCTGTTTGTCATGATGTGTGCGCTGGCATACTTCATCTACGAGTTGGCCAAGGGCATTGTCGTGGATGAGAACGCCAGTACTTTCCACAGCAGCATGAAGACATCGGGCAGCAATATTAGTGATGTCATGTCGGATGTGGAAGTGGCTGTCAGGAACAACGTGTTCGATGTTGAGCGGAGTCTCGGACAGCCTGACCAGTTGCCGGAAATCATGCGTCGCATCGTGGAACAGAATCCGTGGGTACGGAGCTGTGGTGTGAGTTTCGTGGAAAACTACTATTCGCAAAAAGGACGCAGCTACTGCCCGTATGCTAGGGAAGAGACGAGCGAGAACTTGCCTGATAACTCAAAGCCTAAGGCTGCCGCGTCTGTCGTTGTTGACGACTATCTGGCTGCTGACTGGTTCCAGGAAGCCGTTGCTGCTGATTCTGCCTACTGGTCAAAGCCTTTCTTTGACAGTACGGACGGAAAGACTCCCCTGGTAGCCTATATGCACCCCATTCACGACCAGCAGGGAAAACTGGTGGCTGTCTTGGGAGCCGACCTGTCGCTGGACTTCATGACGCATCTGCTGCAGAAGCAGGATAGTCTCTTCCACGACGATATGTGGGCCATACAGATGTCTGGTGAAGGCGTGTTCAATAGCTTTGTGTTGAGTCGTGACGGAACTTACATCACTCATCCCGACCAGCGAAGAATACTGAAAGGAAATTTCTATGTTCACGTCAAGGATGCCGATGAGCCCGGTTTGGCAGAAGAGGCCATCGACCGGATGAAGAACGGTCTAAGGAGCGAAAGTGAGACGGACAAAACGCTGCGCGTGAACTGGACCAAGTCATACCTGTTTTTCATGCCCCTGGAGGGAACCGACTGGAACCTGGTGGTGGCGGCACCTATGCAGGCCCTTGACCTGATCGGCATTATTGCGGGCTATATGATGCTACTGATGATGATCGTGATGCTGGTTGTGACGTTCTTTGTCAGTCAGCTGGCCATAGGACAGGTGGCAAAGCCACTGAAACAGCTTGCAGCCTCGGCAGACCAGATGGCAGGGGGCCGCTTTGATGCCGTGTTGCCTGCCATGAAAAGTCACGACGAGATACACCTGTTACGCGACTCGTTTGAGAATATGCAGCATTCGCTGACTTCCTATGTCGAGGAACTGAAACGGACGACGGCTGCCAAGGCTTCGATGGAGAGTGAACTGAAGATTGCCCACAACATCCAGATGGCCATGCTTCCCAAGACGTTCCCCGCCTATCCCGAACGCCAGGATGTTGACATCTACGGGCAGGTGATGCCCGCAAAGGCTGTGGGAGGCGACTTGTACGATTTCTTCATACGCGACGAGAAACTATTCTTCTACATCGGCGATGTGTCTGGCAAGGGTGTGCCAGCCTCGTTGTTTATGGCTGTGACCTGTTCGCTGATGCATAACATCTCAACTTATACGCAGGATGCCGACCAGATTATGCAGGCGTTGAACAATGCTGTCAGCAGTCGCAACGATACGGTGATGTTTGTCACCTTCTTCTTGGGTGTACTCGATCTGAAGTCTGGCTCTCTGAGCTATGCCAATGGTGGTCATAATCCTCCTTTGCTGCTGACTGGGGACGATGCTGAGGAACTGTCATGTGATGCGAATGTCCCTGTGGGTGTCATGGAGGGTTGGGAATTTACTGTCCAGCAGTTGCAGCTGAAGCCCGGTGACACGCTGTTCCTCTATACCGATGGTCTTAACGAGGCGGAGGACTGTGACTACCAGCAGTTCGGCATGGACAGAATCAAGGCCACCATTCGTCAAGTCTGCAACGACAAAACCTCGCAACAGGGTGTGGACTCCCAAATGCTTGTCAGCGCCATGACAGATGCCGTAAAGCGCTTTGCTGGCGATGCTGAGCAGAGCGATGATCTGACGATGCTGGCGATAGGGTACAATGGAAATGAAAATGATAACGATAACCAAACGACAACAGGACAATGATTGAGCAAGGCAATTTCTTTTATATGTATGTCTTTATGACGGTAGTTGTATTGGTGGTAGTTTCTATCATTATACCTCTTGCCGGATTCTTCATGAAGAAGTGGAAGGGGCTGGCCTTGGGCTGTGTACTGCAGCCGCTGTTTTGCGTAATAGTGACGGCGTTGACCATTTTCGGTGGAGTATTACTATGGCAATACGACTTGAAAAGGCATGAAAACGGAACTATGGTGGTGCTCAAGAAGGTTATCGACAACGCCCCTAAGGACAGTAATGTCAATACCTGGTACATTCAGGATAATGGGGAATGCTTATGCGACTTCGGCGATTCAGATTACACCGGACTGGCGTTTATCCTCTATGGCAGTATGCGTTTCTACGATGTTATCCCGATGGACTCCTTCCGCATCTGTGTAGATGACCATGTTACCGTGAGGTTTGACCTGGCGCGTCATGTGGCAACGGCCAGCGAATATGACAAGCCGTTAAAGGTGGATACCGTTGACTGGGAAAAGGTCTCGCGTTATTTTGAAAACGCTTCGATAGAAAAGAGGAAGTAAGAGTAATACTTTTAATTTCCTCTTACTTCCTCTTACTTCTTCTTACTTCCTAAATATTAATAGTTCTCTGCCTTTACCTGGAAATAGGCCTGCGGGTGGTCGCATACGGGACATACATCGGGAGCCTTCTTGCCGATGACGATGTGGCCGCAGTTGGCACATTGCCAGATGACGTCACCGTCCTTCGAGAATACACGCTCCTTCCTGACATTGTCCAGCAGTTTACGGTAACGCTCCTCATGGGCCTTCTCAATGGCTGCCACACCCTCGAACTTCTCGGCTATCTCAGTGAAGCCCTCCTCGCGTGCCTCACGAGCCATGCGGGCATACATGTCTGTCCACTCAAAGTTCTCGCCGCCGGCAGCTGCTTCCAGGTTACTGGCCGTGTCTTTAATGGCTCCGCCTTCCAGAAGCTTGAACCACATCTTGGCATGCTCCTTCTCGTTGGCTGCCGTTTCCTCGAAGATGGCTGCTATCTGTACGTAGCCGTCCTTCTTGGCCTTCGATGCCCAGTAGCTGTACTTGTTACGGGCCATTGACTCACCTGCAAATGCTTCCTGCAGGTTCTTCTCGGTTTTTGTTCCTTTCAGTTCTTTCATAATCGTATTTGCTTTTTCGTTACTAAATCTTATCCGCTGACAAAGATAGTAAGAAAACGATAAATCACCAAATATTATTCCGTTAAAAAATGTAGGGTAGTTCATTTATGGACTTTTCCTTACTGAAACTCTCGGTTTGAGTAGGAGAAACTACCAGTCCTCCTTACTCAAATAAATACCTAATAATGATGATTTCGTATTTCAGGAAAAATTAGTAACTTTGCCCCATCAAACTAAACAATACTATATGAAGAAGATGAAGATTTATGAAGCAGGCGACATGATGATTACGCTCATCAAGGATAACTACAACCTCCTGCAGTCGCTTGGCTCGTTCGGCATCAACTTGGGGTTTGGCGACAAGACCGTACGACAAACCTGTGAGGATAATGACGTGGATACTTACACTTTCCTGTCGGTGGTGAACTTCACCATTAATGGGTATTACGATGAAGAAGACAATGAGCGTATCGATGTGCCTACACTGATGCATTATCTGGAGGCCAGCCATACGTATTACCTGGACTTCCAACTGCCCTTCATACGCAGGGAACTGGAAGAGAGCCTGGATGTCAGCGACAGGCTTGGACGACTCATTCTGAAGTTCTACGATGAGTATGCACAGGAGATACGGCGCCACATGAAGTATGAGGAGAAGACGCTGTTCCCCTATGTGAGTGGATTGCTGGATGGCAGGTTGGACGATAACTATAGTATTGAGACGTTTTCCAAGCACCATGAGAGTGCTGACCAGAAACTGCGTGAGCTGAAACTGATGATTATCAAGTATCTGCCTGCTAATGCTCAGTTGAATAACCAGTTGACGGCAACACTTTACGACATCTATAACAACGAGGAGTGGCTTAGGTTGCATGCCGAGGTGGAAGACAATATCTTCGTTCCTGCTATACGCCGTCTGGAACAGTTGGCGAGGCAACAGGACGTGACGAAGAATATTTCGGAAATGGTGATGAAAGGGAGTGAAAGTAACGAAACGTTGAGTGAACGGGAGAAGGACGTTATCATAGGCGTGGTACAGGGACTGCAGAACAAGGAGATTGCTGACCGTCTGTGCATCTCGGTCAATACGGTTATCACGCATCGTCGGAATATTGCACGAAAGCTACAGATACATTCTCCAGCCGGATTGACCATCTATGCTATTGTCAATGGATTGGTTGATATTTCTGCAGTAAAACTTTAAACTGTTACTTAAATCTTATTGATATCTACATAGCCGTGCATAACGGCATAGATGGTAAGGGCGGAAACGCTCTTGACACCCAGTTTGTCCATGATGTTGCGGCGGTGAGTGATGACGGTTGCAAGTGCTATGTTGAGGCGGTCGGCTATCTCTTTGTTGATATAGCCTTGGACAATTAGTGTCATTACCTCCACTTCACGGTCGGTAAGTGGTGGGTTGAACTGTGAGTTTTGAGGTGAGAGTGACGGGGGCAGGTTATGGCCTCCGGCATGTCCCTGCTGCGCAAGGGCAAGCAGTTGGTGGATGAATGCCGGTTCGGGCTGGTTGGTGCAGAGTGTGTGGTAAGTAGCGAGCGACTCATGATGCGGGGTGAGTACAATGGTCTTTCGCCGATGTTCAGAAAACCAGGTATTTTGTTCCAACACAATGTCCATAGCTACGAAATAGTGGAAGTAGCGTTCCGTATCCGTGGCAAGGAAGGTGTTGAAAGAGCCAAAGGTGTCTATCGTCATGGCGGGCATGGCGTTTTGCAGCAACTGCTGGAGACCAATGGCTGCCAGCGTGTTGGCATCAATAATGGCGATGCTGGGACACGGTGGGTGTGGCATGTCGTCGTTGGGCTTACTGCTTCTGAATGTCGAAGAGGGTGTCGAAACCCGTCATAGAGAATACTTTTTCAATCTCAGGGCTGATGTTTAGGATGGTGATGCTTTTGCCTGCTGCGGCGGCTGATTTGCGGATGCCAAGCAGAATGCGCAGACCAGAACTGCTGATGTAGTCCAACAGGGTACAGTCAATCACGATGTCGTGACTGGTGTTGTTGTTTAGGGGGGCAAGATCTTTACCAGCCTGTTCTGCTGCAACGGTGTCGAAGCGGCCTTCGAGCGTGGCGATGAGTTTGCCTCCTTCTTCGCGAATTGTAATGTTCATCTTATTAAAATAATCATTAATTAATCTATAGTCCTTCCTCCTTCGTCCTTTCTCGAGAAAAGAGCCTACATCATTTTAAGCAACGTCAGCTGATTGACGCCGTTCAAACGCTGGTAAGCCACAGTGTCCATAATCTGACGTACCAGGAAAATACCTAATCCGCCGATGGGACGCTCTTCGATGCTTAGTGTGACATCGGCATCGGCCTGTGCTGTGGGGTCGAAGGGCTGGCCAGTGTCGGTAATGACAAACTTCAGCTGCTGGCCGGTAAACTCGGCGACAATGTCAACTTTACCTGTCTGACCCTCGGGATAGGCATAGAGAATAACATTGGTTACTGCTTCCTCCAGCGCAAGGTTCAGACTCATGGCTACTGACATGTCGATGCCGGCTTGCTCACAGATGTCGCCTACAAACTCCTCGAGTTTGGAGATTTCATCTATCTGATTGACCAAAGTCAGTTTCTTGTGCATAGCGATGTCTTTTTTTCTTTTGTCTGCAAAAGTACATGAAATAGTAAAGAAAAGAAAAAATAAAAAAATAAAAAAGGTTAAATAGTTCTTATGCTCGAAAAAACTCAAGATTCTCTTGGCTTTTTCCCCGCTTAGTCGTACCTTTGTCGCCAATTATGAGGAAATTATTTTATATTATGATAGCTGCCGTATTGCTGATGGCGTGCGGCAAGTCGTATGAAGAAGAGAAGAAGGAGCGTCATGCCACCCAGCAGAAACTTGCTAAGGAGAATGACGAGGCTCTGAAAATCGCGGTGCTGCCAACGCTCGACTGTCTTCCCCTCTATGTGGCTAAAGAACTGAATCTGTTTGATACCGCCGTTGTTGACGTGCGCCTGAAGCCGTTTACGGCTCAGATGGACTGTGATACGGCGCTCGTAGGCAGGACGGTGGAGGGTGCTGTGACTGATTTGGTACGCGCAGAACGGCTGGTATCCAAAGGAGCGAAACTGCACTATGTGGCCCAGACGGGTGCCTATTGGCTCCTTTTCACCAATCGTAATGCACGTATCAATCAGCTTAAGCACTTGGAAGACAAAATGGTGGCCATGACCCGCTACTCGGTTACTGACTTGTTGACCGACCGTGCAGTGGATAGTGCAAAGGTGAAGTCAGAATATGTCTTCCGCATTCAGGTAAATGACGTGTTCGTCCGACTGCAAATGCTCCAGAACAACATGATGGATGCCCTCTGGCTGACAGAACCTCAGGCTACTGTAGCACGACTGGCGAAGAACCCCATTTTGCTGGACTCACGTCGCCTGGGGGCGAACTATGGCGTTGTGGCATTTAACTCGCAAAAGATGAAAACCTTTGAGCGTAAGCAACAGCTGGATGCCTTCGTGAAGGGCTACGATGCTGCCTGCGACTCCATCAATAAACACGGTATCAGTTACTACCGTGACCTCGTGGCCCGCTATTGTAACGTGAAGACTGCCGTCGTTGACTCATTGCCCAAGGGTATTACGTTTACACATGCTCGAGGCCCTCTTCAACAGGACATTGAAAAGGTTAATAACTGGTTGAAAACCTCTAAGAAGTAGTCAATGGAACGGAACGATACACTAAAACGTGTTACGGCGGAGCTGGCAAACCGCTATGTAGGCGGCGCGCTGACGGAACTACAGAATTTCTTTGCCGTTTATCCGCGGCCTTCTGCACAGGCGGAGATGGACGTGCTGATCAGCGAGTATCATACCATGAAATGGTACTGGCAGCAAGGGTATGACGACCCGCAGCTGGAATCCAACTACCAGCGGTTACTGCAACGCACATACAGGCTCTATGCGAGTACGTCGCTTTGGCGTCGCATTGCTTCATCGCCCTTTGTATCGACTACATATTCTGCCATCATCATGCACCCAAGGGAGTGGTCGGTGGCCAACATACGTCAGGAGCTGGAGTCATTTGTCAGCGAAATGGCGATGGTGGAGCTTGAACCTGCCAACAAACAGGACCAGCACCGAAGGGAATTGTGTGGAAAACATTTTGAGCAGATGCGGTCGCTCTTCGACTTCCTGTGGACATCGGGGCAATGGACCGACTCCGTATCCTCTGCTTTCCAGCAGCTATTATTGTCGCCGACAATTGATGCTGATGATCAGCAGCTCATCGTGTCGGCTATTACACTGTCACTCATCAATGTGTTTGACATGGCCAAGTTTCGTGTCTTGATAACCGTCTATCGCGATGCTACCGATGAACGAGTGCGCCAACGTGCTCTGGTAGGGTGGGTGTTAGGTCGTAACTATACATTCTCCGGAGTTTTCCCGGAAGAGCTGGAGTTGGTCAATAGCCTGTTGGCTGACCCGAAGGTGATACAGGAACTGACAGAACTTCAGATACAGTTGATTTACTGCATCAATGCCGAGGACGACCACCAGAAGATTCAGTCGGAAATCATGCCGGAACTAATGAATGGTAGCCATTTCCGGGTAACGCGTGATGGTATTGAGGAAATGGAAGAGGATCAGTTGGAGAATATCCTGCATCCCGAGAGAGAGGAGGAACGCATGGAACGCGTAGAGGAAAGTATGCGCAAGATGATAGACATGCAGAAGCATGGTTCCGACATATACTTTGGTGGATTTGCGCAGATGAAGCGCTTTCCCTTTTTTCAACAGATAGTCAATTGGTTTATTCCATTCTCTATCCACCATCCACAGGTTGTGGAGTCGCTGCAGGAAGTGAGAAACAACCGCTTCCTGCAGAAAATGCTGAGCATCGGTCCGTTCTGTGACAGCGACAAGTATTCGTTTGTCTTTGCCTATCATCAGGTGTTGGAACGCATACCTCAGAACATCCGCGAAATGATGCAGAACGGAGAGGCTTCGTTTGTCGAGGTACCCGAAGAAGAGCAACAGTCGGCTGCCTATCTCCGACGTATCTATCTGCAGGACATCTACCGTTTCTTTCGTTTGTTCCCACATGCGGCACATTTTGATCATCCGTTCCTGCCACGTGAAAAGGACCTCGGACATCTCCTCTTCTTTGCCTCACCATTATTCAAGACTACTCCGTTGGCTAAGAACTGGAACAAGATACTTTCTATCTTACTCCGGCTGCAATACTATGACGAGGCCTGCGAGGCTATTGCCAAGATACCAGAAGAACAACGCGACTACGACTCGTACATGATAGAGGCCGTGGCGCTCAAGAAGAGAACACAGAAACCGCACGGAGTCCATAATAACAATCTTCATCTAAGGCTGACTTACATGAAAGCACTGGACGCTAATCCACAGGCTGTTCCTGCCTTGCAGGGACTGGCTCGTATGAGTTTTACGCTGAAAATGTATGACAAGGCCTTGAAAGAATATGACCTCTTGACTAAGTGTGATCCTGAGAAAAGAAGCTATATTCTGAACAAGATGATATGTCTGACAAACCTCGGACGGTATGAGGAAACACTGGACACTCTTTACCGTCTGTCGCTGGAGGATGAGCAGGACAAGAATGTGAAGCGTGTCCTGGCATGGGCATTGACAGGAGTGGGGAAGTACGAGCAGGCACTTTCTCACTATGAGCAGCTGATAGCTGTAGAGGAACCTCTGGCGGAGGACTTCTTGAGCCAGGGCTACTGCCTTTGGTTTGCCGGCAAGAAAGGCGATGCCGTTGCGAGTTTCCGCCGTTACCTGAAGGAAACTGGTGAAACGGCTGCTTACATCATCGAAAACGAAAAGGTATTGCTGGAAAAGAAGGGCATCAAGACTTCTGAGCAGTTGCTGATGCTCGATGCCATCTGTTCTTGAGCCATCGGTAACACCAGGTGAAGCATAGTGGCAGACCAACACCCGCTATGGAATAGAGTATCCAGAACAGATCTTCCTTGGCATAGTCGTGAATCACCATGTGACAGCCAATTTGACGTGGGTCGAGACCGTAGTACCAGATTTTCAGCAAACTGACAACCTTATAGGAGAGGATGTGGAAGACAAATATCGGTAAGGTATTGTCTCCGCAATAGACGAGGAATCGCTTGACGATTCCTTCTTTTTTGTCCAGCCATGTGCTGACGTTATACACCATGAGGCAGCCTAAAATGGCAGGCAGGGGCAATGACAGGAACTGCTCAAACGTGGAACGCCAGTTCATGTTGGCAGTCAGGTATGCTGAGAACCACCACACCACAACGGCAAACAGTAGCGTGGTCCACCAGGTGACGCAATACTTGTGTTCCCACTGACGAAACAGAAAACCGCAGCCAAAGAAGAATACGCCCATCAAGTCACGATATCCGCCCTGTACTAACGTGATAATTTTCAGCCCCTCGTAGGTTTTCCAACCGCAAAGTAACAATATCATGACACAGATTGTCAGGGGAATCCATAGCGTGCGGGTCAACGGCTGCTCCTTCAGTCGTGTCTTCGATGCCAGTACATCAAGCCCCTTATATATAAATAGGTATAGGAGACTGGCAACGAGTAGGGCGCGGAAGAACCAGAAGGCACCGTTCAGGAATTGGTCATAGCCTCCCATAGCGGTGATGATGTTCCACAAGCATTGTTCCATCTGCCGCCAAGTGTAGGGATGCGTCACGCCTCCTTGTTCGTTACCATAGACTTCGTTGAGAATGCCTATGTCGAACATCAGGTTATGCAGCAACAGAAAGATAACACTCCACTTCACAAACGGCACGTAGAGTCCTTTGAAGCGCTTGCGGACAAAAGACATCTCATCGTTAAGATAACTTACGGAGAAGAAATAGCCTGCTGCCGCGAAGAACAAGGGCATGTGAAACTCGTAAAGGAAATGGTGCAGCACGTCAGGGCATTCGGCATGGCCGATGACCATGAGGATGATGGCGATAGCCTTGGAAATGCTGATAGTCGTGTTGCGCATAACTGTTTTTATAGCTTCTATTGTTTTTATAGTTTCTATAGGAAGGGACTTAGCAGATGAGCAAACCAGCCGCGGAACTTCTGCCACGGGGTGCGGAAACGGTCCCACTCTTCGGGCGTCAGATAGACACTCTTCTGCTTGTCGCGATCGAACATCTGGTCCAGCTCACGGGTGGTTTCCGTGTCAACGATGACAGCATTTTCCTCGTAGTCCCAACGCAGGCTTCTGGCATTGAGGTTGGCACTACCGACAGTGCAGAACTTCCCATCGACCATGATGACCTTCGAGTGGTGGAATCCTGGTTGGTAAAGCCAGACGTGGACGCCATGTTTCATCAGTTTGTGGACATTGTAGAACACACAGTCGGGTGTCAATGGAATATCGCTCTTGGCAGAGACCATGATTTCTACCTTCACGCCTCGTTTCACGGCATCCTTCAACGCTTTCTTCAGTTTGCGGTTTAGGGTGAGGTAGGGGTTGATGAGTTTGATGGAGTCCTGTGCGTTATTAATGGCTTCGAGGTAGAAGGTGCGGATGATTCCCGGCGAGGTATGTGGCTCACGGTTGATAATGCCTACTTTCTTGTGACCGGCAGTACTTGTCGTGTCAGGCAGCAGTCCCTCGAAGGCGTATGGCATGTAGGCACGATAGTAGTGGGAACTGCGGATGGTCTCACCAGTCACACGCTTCCACATGCGCAGGAAAATCTGCTGCAGGTCATGAACTGCTCCACCTTCTATTCGGCAATGTATGTCGCGCCATTCGCCCACCTGCTCGGTCCCAACGATGTAATAGTCTGCCACGTTCATACCTCCTGTATAGGCTATTTGTCCGTCGATGACCACAATCTTCCGGTGGTCACGTGTGAACACATGGTTGACCCAAGGGAAACGTATAGGGTCGAACTCGTATATCTGGATGCTGTCGTTCCATAGCGACTTCAAGTGGCGTTTCTTCAGCGGACGGTTGTTGGAGTCGTTGCCGAATCCGTCGAACAGCGCACGAACCTCAACACCCTCCTTGCGTTTTTCGCGAAGGAGGTCGAAAAGCAGCGAGGCAATGCTGTCGTTACGGAAGTTGAAGTACTCCAGGTGTATGCTAAGTTTGGCCTGTCTGATGGCCTTGAACATATCGTCGAACTTTCCTGCTCCGTTATAGAACAGCGTCACACTATTGTTGTCGGTAAAGTGGATGTCGTTCTTGCGCAGCACTTCCACAATGGCACTATCACTAGACTGTGCATGAGCAACGCCCATGCACAGCAGTAAACTCATGATGAAAAGGAGCCTTCGCATCATTCCTTACGATGTCTTAGACGGTACTCAAGCGGCATGATGCCAAATTTGTCCTTGAAGACACTGGCGAAGTTCTCTGCAGTCATGAATCCGACGTTTGCCGCCAACTCGTTCATGTTGATGTTTGTGCGGACGAGCAGTGTGCAGGCATGTTTCAGGCGCAGGTCACGCACAATCTCTGCGGGTGTCTTGGTGGTGATGGAGCGTACCTTGTGGTAGAACGGCACGCGGCCCATGCCCATGGCTGTCGCCATCTCTTCCAGGCTGATCTGGCCACGGCTCATGTTCTGCAGCACAAACTGCTCGATGTTGCGCATCAGCTGCTGATCCATGGCGTTGCTCATAGAGTAGTCGCCAATGGTGTCCTCGCCGTAATACTGCTGCATCAGCTCGCGACCCTTGTCGACAGGCGTCTGCTCCTCTGGAGTCTCCTGAGGCGGGGCCTTTGTGCCGGACTCTTCCGGCTCCTGCTTGCTCTCGATGCCGACGGCCTGGTTGTCGTAGGTCATCGACGACGTCGTCATACTGGCGTTGCGGCCTTCGAGCATACGTGTCTCACGACCCTCGATGGTGTTCATCTCCATCTCTACCGGTCCGAGACCCATCAGCTTGTTGAAGCGCAAGACAGCCTCCTGGACGTTGAAAGGCTTGGCGAGGTAGTCGTCGGCTGCCAGCGTGATGTTCAGGTCGGCCATATCCTGCTGTGACAGCACACCGTCAGTCAGCAGCACGAACTTGGTCTTGCTGCGCTGTGTATCCTGCTTGAATTGGTTGCACAGCTCGCTACCCGTCATGTAGTCCATATCCTGTTTACAGATGACAAGGTCGGCATTGAGCATCTCAATGTCGGGCAGGGCATCCTTGATGTTGTCGTAGACGTGGAAGTCGTAGACGTCGCGCAGGTGGGCATTCATGAAGTTCAGGAAGTCGTGGTTAGAGTCGATGAGGAAGACGCTGAACTTCTTGTTCTGCGTGTCGAACTTGATGGGCTTGATTTCCGATGTCAGCTCCTTGGCGACAGAAGACATCATGGCGACCTCGCCGCGGTCGTTGAGTTCCATCTTGTCCTTGGCCGTCGACTCGGCCTTCTTCTCAGGATTCTCCAGTGTTGACTGCATCTCGGAGATGCGGGTGATAATCTGCAGCAGCTGGAAATGCAGGGAGTTCAGCTGTTCCTGACCCTCCATAGTCTCTTCTCTGACGGCCATGTTGCCAATGATGGTGGTCATGCGGGCCATAGGCACGCGCAGGTCGTCACTGGCACTCTTGATTTCCTCGCGCTGTCGCTTCAGCTCGTCGATGATGGTGCCCTTGCTCTTCCAGATCTTCTTGAGCTTCTTCATACCGTAGCGCCAGAAGGCCACGATGACGATGGCCACGAGGACGTAGGCGGTCAGCATCCACCATGACAGCCACCACGGACGGTCGATGGTGATTTCCAGGCTGCGCTCCTGGTTACTGACGGCACCGTCGGCACTGATGGCTTTGACGTGCAGAACGTATTTGCCACTGCTCAGGTCCTTGAAGCGGACACCGTGCAACAGGGCGTCGCCATTGCGCCAGTCGTTGTCGAGACCTTCCATCCAGTACATGAACTGCAGGCGTTCGCCCTGGTTGTAGTTGCCGGCAGCAAACTTAATGGTCAGCGTGTTCTGGGCATTGCCCAACTCGATGCGGCTGATTTCGTTGAGTGCCGATGTCAGGATGACACGTCCGTCGTACTCATGACCTGTCAGTATCTCTGTCTCTCCGATGAACAGCTGTGTCAGCATGACGCGGGGCAGCGATTCCTGCTCATCCTTGCTGGTCTTGCGCACCCAGTTGACGCCATAGAGTCCGCCGAACAGCACGATACCGTCCTTGCGTGTCAGGATGGCTCCCATGTTGAACTCGTTGCTCTGCAGACCGTCGTAGACGCTGTAGTTGTAGAGTCCGTAGTTGAAGGTGCCGTCCTCATAGTCACGCTGGATGACGACGCGGCTGATGCCGTTGCTGGTGGATATCCAGATGTTATGACGGTTGTCTTCGGCGATGCCGCAGATGGAGTTGTTGCAGAGCCCGTCTTTCTCAGTCAGGTAGTTGAGCTCGTCGTTCTCCAAGTTCAGGATGTTCACGCCTTCACGGGTTCCCACCCACAGCAGTCCGCGGGAGTCTTCAAAAATCTGTGTGATGTAGTTGTTGGTGAATGTCGCGAGGTTGGTGGTGTTACCTGTGAGCACCATCTTCTCGCGTGTCGAGAGGTTGAGGATGACCAGACCCTCGGACGTGCCGATGAGCATGTTGTTGTTCTTGCCGTAGTAGAGTGCCGTGATAGTGTTGGTGTTCAGCATACCGTTCTCACGGGTGTACGACGAGAATGACTCCATCTTGGGGTTATAGACCTGCAGTCCGCCGTTGGTGGCTATCCACAGGTTGCCCGACTTATCGCCGCAGAGGGCATTGATATGGTCGTCGATGAGTGTCCTTGTGCTGTCTCTGGAGGCTGAGTAGAAGGTGCTGACACCGTTCTTGATGCGCGTCAGTCCGTTTTGCTTGGAGCCCACCCACAGGCTGCCGTCGGTGGTCGTCGCCATGCACGACACCTTGCTGCTGGCCAGCGGACCGTCGTAGCCGATAACGCCATGCGTGCCAGTACCGTACCAGATGGTGCTGTCGTTGCCTTGAGCTATGGCGGTGATGTCGCCGTTGAGCAGTGAAGAGAACTTATAGATGTTGTTGCCATAGTAGGCTACGCCCGACTTCTCAGTACCTACCCACAGCAGGTCGGTATCGTCCACATAGACGCTCTGTATGGCAATGTTCTCGTCCATCTGCCTGTTGTCGTTGATGTCGCGGGGCTGCACCGGTTCCATCTCGTAGTTGTTGACATTGGTGCGGATGAGTCCTGCGCGGTCAGTACCTATCCAGATGTTGCCGCTGCGGTCGGCAGCCATGCCGTTGACGCTGTGGTCCACGGAGATGCTGCTCAGTCCTAACTGGTCGCCGATGGTCGTGTTCCAGGTGTTGGCATTCTTGTTATAGACCATCAGCGTTCCCTGGCCATAGAGCCAGATGTTGTCCATCTGGTCTGCAAAAGCCTTCAGCGACTTGCTGTGGCGCAGGTGCTGCTGGGCAATGAAGTCGGTCTGCCAAACGGTATGCTGCTGTCGCATGATGTCGCAGCACACCAGTCGACCGTCCTCATAGACGATGACGGCACCGTCGCGGCACTCGCTGATGGAGCAGATGTTGCCCTGCGGAATACCGTGCGAGTCGTTGGTATAGCCGAACTCATAGCTGGTCTGCTGCTGCATGTTATAGGCCACGACACCCTTGTTGGGTATCGATGCCCAGAAGTTCTTGTGACGGTCGAAGTACACCACGTTGGGCTTACCCTCGATACCCATTTGGGAATAGAGCTGCTTCATGTCGCGCTCAAAACTCTCCGTCTGCGGATGATAGACGCAGAAACCTGCCGAGGTCTCAATCATCAGGTTGCCGTCAAGCATCTCCTGGATGCTGATGATATAGCTGTCAGGCAGCGACGAGCCGTCCTGCGAATTGCTCTGGAAGTTCTTGAACGTGTAGCCGTCAAAGCGGTACAGTCCTGCTGGGGTGCCAAACCACATGTAGCCGCGCTGGTCCTTCAGCACACAGTTAATCTGACTGCTGATGAGTCCGTTGCGGGAGTCTAGCGTCTTAAACAGGTAAACGCCTGCCGCTGCCAGAGGCAGTGCAAGCATGACGAGCAGCAATATCCTTTTCAGTCCCTTCATATATTAATGTACTCTTTCCTTGTTTTTTATTTCTTATTTTTTATTTAGCGAAGCGCTCTTATAGTACGCAAGCATAGCGGTCGACGATGCCCAGCAGATGATTGTTGCTGTCGGCGACGAGCACGCTGTGTATCTTATATTGGTTCATCGTCTTCTGTATCTCTGCAATCCTGGCCTGCGGACTGACCGTCTTAGGCTGCCGTGTCATGATGTCGCCCACGGTACGGTCGAAGAATGCAGCCTGCCACTTCTCCATGGCACGGCGAATATCACCGTCGGTGATGATGCCGCGGATGCAGCCCTCGCTGATGGCTACGCCCAGTCCTAACTTGCCTTTGCTCACCAGGATGATGGCCTCGCCAAGGTGCATCTCTTCGTTCAGGATGGGCAGGTTGTCTGTCAGCATCACGTCCTGTGCCGTTGTCAGCAGGCGCTTGCCCAACTCTCCGCCCGGGTGGAACTGTGCAAAGTCCTGTGGACGGAAGTGGCGCTGCTCCATCAGTGCTACGGCCAGCGCGTCACCCATGACGAGTGTCGCCGTCGTGCTGCTGGTGGGAGCGAGGTTTAGCGGACAGGCCTCCTTCTCCACGCTGACGTTCAGGTGGCAGTTGGCATATTTGGCCAATAGTGACTGCGGGTTGCCGCTGATGGCGATGATGGGTATCTCCATGTGCAGCACCATCGGTATGAAGCGCAGCAGTTCGTCGGTCTGTCCCGAGTTGGAGATGGCTACCACCACGTCGCCTTTCGACATGACGCCGAGGTCGCCGTGGTACACATCCAAGGGATTGACGAAGAACGATGGTGTTCCCGTCGATGCCAGCGTTGCCGCTATCTTGGCTCCTATGTGTCCGCTCTTGCCGACACCGGTGACGATGACCTTGCCCTGACAGTGGAGAATCAAATCCACGGCACGGTCGAAGTCTTCGTCCAGATGGTCTATCAGTCCGAGCACCGCCTGTGCCTCGTCCCTGATACATTGTATCGCGTATTCTCTTACTGTCATTTCTTTGTCTCCTCTGTAGGCGATAATAATTTTTCCACGAGGGCTTCCAGCTTGTCGAGCTCCAGCATGTTGGCGGCGTCGCTGAGTCCCTGGTCGGGATTGGGATGCACCTCGAAAAACCATCCCGTGGCACCGAAAGCCTTGGCAGCCAGAGCCATCTGAGGCACGTAGCGGCGGTCGCCGCCCGTCTTGCCGTCAGCACCACCGGGCCGCTGTACGCTGTGGGTACAGTCCATGATGACTGTCGGCACCAGTTCCAGCATGTCGGGGATGTTGCGGAAGTCCACCACCAGGTTGTTGTAGCCCATCATGTTGCCGCGCTCTGTCAGCCATACCTCCGTGGCACCCGCGTCGCGGGCCTTCTCCACAGGGTAACGCATGTCGCGACCGGAGAGGAACTGCGCCTTCTTGATGTTCACCGTCCGTCCCGTCTTTGCCGCTGCCACCAACAGATCTGTCTGGCGACAGAGGAATGCCGGAATCTGCAGCACGTCCACCACCTCGCCGGCAGGTGCTGCCTGCCATGCCTCATGGATGTCCGTCAGCAGCCGCAGTCCGTATTTCGTCTTCACGTCGTTGAGCATCTGCAGTCCCTTGTCGATGCCGGGACCGCGGAACGACCTGATGGACGTGCGGTTGGCCTTGTCAAACGAGGCCTTGAATATGATGTCAGTCCCTAATCGCCGGTTGATGTCAGCCAGTTTTTCCGCTACTGTATCCAGCAGTTCGGCCGATTCTATCACGCAGGGACCTGCTATAATCGTATGTTCCATATATAATAAGGTACATGTATATGACCTTGCAAAGATACGCATTTTTCCATGAATCGCCATGATTTTAATCAATTATTTAACGGAAAACCGATAAAAAGTAAGGAAAAGTATTGTCCGGTTGCACCTAATCCCTACCTTTGCAGCCGATTTCAAGATAATAGTGTGCGCACACAGCACACCAAAGTTTAATTTAAAAAGTAAAAAAAGAATTATGAAAAAGATTGTGATGACGCTGGCAGCCGTTGCTGTTGCTGCTACGATGAACGCTCAGACTTACATTGGCGGTGGTATCGGTTTTCAGACCAGCAAGCAGGGTGACGACAAGACTACGTTGATTACTGTTATGCCTGAGATTGGTTACAACCTCGATGAGAATTGGGCTGTAGGTATCGGCCTTGGCTATGGCCACTCCAAGAACTCTGTTGAGAAGAATGGTATTGAGACCAGCATCAAGACTGATGTGTTCGAGATTGCTCCCTATGCCCGTTACACTTTCGCCAAGTTCGACAAGGTGAACCTCTTCGTTGACGGTGGTCTGGACTATACACACACCAAGAGTGGCGATGTGAAGAACAATACTTTCGGTATCGGTCTGAAGCCTGGTGTTGCTGTCAACCTGAACAGCAAGCTGAGTTTCGTTGCCCACGTTGGTTTCCTGGGTTATGTTAACTCCAAGGACGACTACGATGGTGCTAAGGCTAAGAATACATTCGGTTTCAGCCTCGATGGCAGCGACCTGAACTTCGGTCTCTACTACAACTTCTAATTCACAGAAGACAAGTATTTCAAAACTTGAATAACAATGACGCCCGGCTTCCGTCACAGGAATGCCGGGCGTAACTTTATACCAGCAACAGCACAAGTTTCTATGTCATTTGATATGTACGTCCTGCTGCGGGAACGGAATCTCGATGTTATGGGCGTTGAGGGTGTCGTAGATGCACTTGAGCACGTCGCTGATGACGTATGACTTCTTAGGTGCTTCTGCCCAGACGAACATCTTGAGGTTGATGCCTGAGTCGGCGAGTTCGCCGACGACGGACTTCGCCACTTTGTCCTTGTCAATCCATGGGTGGTCAAGTTCGTTCACGGCACTGTCTGCAAGCTGTATAACCTGCTGGAGGTTAGAACCATAGGCCACGCCATAAGGGATGACAGCCAGCACATAGCCGTGGTTGCGCGTCAGGTTCTTGTAGTTGTTCGTGAAGAGCTGTGAGTTCTGGAAGGTGATGACCTCGCCGAAGAGTGACTCCACGACGGTGGAGGTATAGCTGATGGACACAACCTTACCCATGGTGTTGTTGACCTCTATCCAGTCGCCCACCTTGATGCGCCCTGTCATGAGCGAGGCACCGTAGAAGATGTTTTCGATGATGTTCTTCGAGGCAAAACCGATACCAGTAGAGAGTCCGCCTGTGATGGCCAGCAGCCACGAAACGCTGATGTGGAGAATGCCCAGCGACATGAGCAGCCATGAGCCCCAGATGATAATCTGAATGACATTCTTGGCCATCACCGTGCGGCTTTCGGCAGAATCAGGGTCTTTCGTCATATAGTGCAGGTGGAGCAGGCGCAGCATGGTCTTGCTGATGTATGAGAACAGAAACCACAGGCAGATGACAGTGGAGAGCTTGATGATGCTGACCTGGAAATTCTCCTGATTGATGAACAGATATTTATAGGCACGCCAGCACAGGTCGGAAAGGTTGAAGACGTCAGCTGCCCACCATACACTCAGCATCACACTGCCTACACTCAGCGAAGGCAGCACCACCTGGTACATCAGGTCGTAGAACCACGTTTTCGTGACGGGCTTTTCACCGAAGCGGCGCTTCAGTCCGTAGAGCTTCAGATACTGGCTGATACAGGTAATGGTGAGGATGCACGTCAGCTGCATAATCCACCAGATTAACACCTGAACGGCCAATAGCGTATAGCCAGCCCAAGAGGAAATGACAGAAGCAATGAATACGACTAACGATATGTAGGTGAAGAAGATGTCGGAGCGCGGTATGTTCTGGTTGTGCCGACCGATGACATTCCACTGCCACAAAGCGCAGGCAAGTAGGATGGGCGGGAAGAGGATGTTGACCAGTTCGTTGGGGATGAGGATAATGCGGAAGGCGATGACAAGAAAACCTACTGCGATAAGAGGCGTATAGATGTGGAAGGCGCTCTTAATCTGGTCGCCTTTGACGCGTAGCAGCAATGAGATGAGGATGACACCGAGCAGCCAGGCATAGCTTACCAGCAGGTTGGAGGCCATGATGATGAAGTTCTGCCGCGTGACTGCCAGGGCAATGCCGAGGATGATGGCAAAGGTGACGGTGGTAGTCGCCATGGTGATGCAGGCACGCTTCTTCATGAATTCCTCGGTGCGCAAGCGCTTCGGCACCACATAGCGGATGGCTGCAAAGTTGAGCAGTGAGGCGATGACGGCATAGAGGATGATGGAGATGAGCAGTCCGAAGATCCAGCGGCTGTCCCATTGTGAGCCGGCGTTAGGATGGTATTTCTTCTTGACGGTCTCCTTCATGGCGTGCCAATACTTGGGGAAATTGCCGATGATGGTGAAATACGAGTTTCCGCCATTCTTGAAGATACTGGTCTGAATCTCGTTGTAGCGCTGCTGGGCATAGTCGTTGAGGTGGGAGAGACGTTCTTCCGTCATGTCGTAGATGCGGATGTACTCCTCCATGGTCTCACGATTGTCTTCCAAGGCGTTGCGGATGCTGCTGGCCAGTGTCAGGCAGATGTTACGGTCTATCCGCGTCTGGTCGTCCAGCACCCTGTCGGGCATGGATTTCAGGTTCACTATCAGCGAGTCGTAGCGCGCTATCTCGCTCTCGGCCTTGTACATGAAGGACTTGAAGGGCAGCTGCTGGTGCTGGAACTCATGGTACTGTTCCGTGGCCTCATGGCAGGCATAGGTCAGGTCGAACACGTAATCCTGTTTCTGGGAGTAGAGCATCAGCGCGTTCTGGTTGCTGCGCTTCATGGTTGCTATGAGCTGTTCGCGCACCATTGCGCTCTGCTGCTGGTTCATTTCCAGACGCTCCATGAGCTCGCGGTGATAGTCTGAAAGCTCGGTTCGGAGAATCTGAAGTGTCTGACTGAGGTCTTTTTCCTTTAACACTGCCTGTGTACTCAAGGTGACAAGCAGGAAAGCTATGATGCTGATAATTCGTCTCATCGTTGTTGGTTTTGTGTGCAAAAGTACGAAAAAAGGGTAAAAGTGAATAATGAAAAGTGAAAAATTTGCTACCGCCGTCATAAAAATTATGAATTATTTCGTATTTTTGTCGGCTGAAATCAGGAGATGTTAAGCTCAGAGACAAAAAGTGGAAAGATTATGATACTCATTGCCGACAGTGGAAGCACAAAGACCGACTGGACACTCGTTCCCGACCGTCTTGTAGGGGGTGGCACGGTGGCCGTCACCACTCAGGGCATTACGCCCGTTCACCAGAAACCAGACACCATCCGACAGATACTGGAGCAAGAACTCATGCCCCAGATTGCCGGTCACGTGGAGTCGCTTTCTTCCGTCTATTTCTATGGCAGTGGCTGTTCCCCCGCCCACATCCCCGTGATGCAACAGTTGCTGAGGGAAACACTTAACCTCACAGGGGGACAGACCCCATGTGAGACACCCCTCACAGAGGGTCTGTCCCCCTGTGAGCAAGTCTACGTAGCCAGCGACTTGATGGCTGCCGCCCGCGCCTTGTGCGGACATGAGCAGGGTATAGCCTGCATTTTGGGAACAGGAGCCAACAGCTGTCTGTATGATGGTGAGGGAATCGTGCAGAATACGCCAGCCCTTGGCTATATTCTTGGCGATGAGGGCAGCGGTGCCGTATTGGGGAGAATGTTTATGAATGCCATTTTCAAAGACCCGGCCTTTGTCGAGATCCGTGAGGCATATTTAGAGGAACAGCAGCTGACGATGGCCGATGTCATCCGTCGCGTCTATCGTGAACCGATGGCCAACCGCTTTTTGGCATCCACTTCTTTATTTATAGGAAACCATATCGACAATCCATTGCTGCATGCCTTGGTGACGGAAAACTTCCGTCAGTTTTTCCACCGCAACATTGAACCCTATGGGCGTCCGGAACTGCCCGTGCATTTCGTAGGCTCTATGGCCAGCCACTACCAGTCGCAGCTGTATAAGGCTGCCGCTGCTGAAGGATTCACGATTGGACGCATCCTAAAAAGCCCGATGGATGGCCTGGTGGCCTATCATCGGGGCTAATGAGTTATCGTTCTCACACCTAAAGGTATGAGCGAGCAAAGCTCGTTGCCCGTTATCGTTCCCGTTATCGTTCCCGTTATCATCACGCCAGCGTATGGCTGTCGAAGTACTGCTGCACTTCGTCCTTATAGCTGTCGGAGATAGGGATGTGTTGGTCGCCGAAGACAATACGGAAACGGTCTACCTGCTGGCTCTTCGTCATGTGGACGATGTAACTGCGGTGTGTGCGCATGAACTCAGGACGTGGCAGATAGTCTTCCAGCTTTTTCATATTCATTAGCGACATAATCCGCTGCCCGTCCTCTAAGTAGATGCGCACATAGTCCTTGAGCCCCTCAACATACAGGATGTCGTCTAAGGCTACGCGTACCAGTTTGTAGTCGCTCTTGACAAACATGAAGCGGTCTTTTGCGTATATCTGCTGCTTCTGTCTGATGTTATACCAGTCCAGGGCCTTGTTGGCTGCCTTCAGGAAATCATCGTAGGAGATGGGTTTCATCAGGTAGTCGAGGGCATTGACCTTATAGCCTTCGAGGGCATACTGCTGGAAGGCGGTGGTAAAGATAATCTTCGTTTCTGGAGGCAGAATCGTGGCAAACTCGATGCCGGAGAGTTCAGGCATCTGTATGTCCAGAAACAGCAACTGGACAGGATTGGTACGCAGTTCTCTCATGGCTTCAAGGGCACTGCCATAGGTACCGATGAGGTGTAGGAACGGTGTCTTTTCTGCGTAGCTCTTGAGCAGTCCCGCTGCCAAAGGCTCGTCGTCGATAATGGCACAGCTAATAGTCATTGTTTACTTTTTTACTTTTTTACCTTTTAATTATTAATAGCAATACGTGAGTGGTAGACCTTACCGTCGTCAGTGACGTCACGCTGCCAAGTGTAGCGTTTAGGATAGGCCAGTTCGAGACGGCGCTGCACCTGCTGCAGTCCGATACCGTGACCACTATGGTCAGCTGCCGTCTTGGGGTGGTTGGAGTTTGAGATGTCGCATGTAATCTGCTGCTGGTCGGCCTGGATGTCAATATGGACGAACGAAGGCTCCGTGGGACTGATGCCATGCTTGAAAGCATTCTCCACAAGCGAGATGAATACCATGGGTGCCACCTCTAACTGAGGATTGACCACGGAGGACTGGAAAGTGACCTCGACGGTTTCAGGCAGACGGAGCCGCATCAGGTTCACGTAGTTCTCCAGAAAACTGACCTCATCCTTCAAGGGTACCATGGGCTGCTGGCAGTCATAGAGGATGTAGCGCAGCATCTTGGAGAGTTCTTGAATGGCATCTTGTGCCTTGCTCTGGTCAAAGGCCGTCAGGGCGTAGATGTTGTTGAGCGTGTTCAGCAGGAAGTGCGGATTGATCTGCGAACGCAGGTTGCTCAGCTCAGCATCCATCTGGGCTGCTTCGGCATCCTTGCGGGCTGTCTCGGCCTTCTGCCAGCGCATGGCCAGACGGATGGTGGTGGCAACGGCGGCAGCAATGGTGAGGTTGAAGATGTCGCGTAGGATGAATCCGATGGTGAGCCAATGGTCGGTCTCTCGAAAATCCGGGTCGTAGAGGGTGTGCATGTATGTGACCCACAGGTGAACCCAGATGCCCAGTATCACGATGACCACCGCATTCACCACTATGTAGAAGCGGTGGTGCCCCCGGGTGAAGTGATAGGGTGTGAGCCACAGGTAGTTCATGTAGAATACCACGATGAAAGACATCGGTACCGTACACATGACCAGGAACTGCGAGGAGGTGATGCCCCTGCCGTGATTGATAAACATCATCGGCGAGAGGAACATCACCAGCCACACAGCAACGTGAATCAAAATCTGTATACGCTTATTCATGTCTGATAGCTTCTATCGGGTCCATATTGGCGGCCTTCTGTGCAGGAATATATCCGAAGAGCACACCAATGCAAACACATACCAGGAACGACACGTAGATGGACCATGCGGGGACACTCGACGGCATACCGAAGGTGCTCAGTCCGGCACTGGCCGAACAGCCCACAAGGATGCCGATGAGTCCGCCGGTGACACTGATGAGCACCGACTCGATGAGGAACTGCAGCGAGATGACGGGTCCTGTGGCACCTACTGCCATGCGCAGACCAATCTCCTTGGTACGTTCCGTCACGCTGACAAGCATGATGTTCATGATGCCGATGCCTGCCACGAGCAGCGAGAAGGCGGCAGCAACGACGAGGATGAGCGTCACTGTGTCCATGGTCGACGACATGGTCTCCATCATCTCCGCCTGCGAGCGGATGGTGAAGTCGTCGTCAGCGTCGTCCTTCAGTTTGTGGTTGTCGCGCAGAATCTGCGTCAGTTCTTCGATGGCGGCATCAGAGAGTTCCTCGGTCACTGCCGAGCAGACGATGGATGAAAACCACGTCTGTGCTGCCAGTCGCTTCATGACGGTGGTGTAGGGTGCAATGACGACATTGTCCTGATCCATACCCCACGAGTTGTAGCCTTTTGACTTCAGCACACCTACGATGCGCATGGGAATAGACTTGAAGCGGATGGTCTTGCCTACAGGGTCGTGGCCGTCAAACAGTTCCTTGACGATGGTAGCGCCCACCACGCACACCTTGGCAGCTTTCTTGATGTCCTCGTCGGTGAAGCATTCGCCTTCTTCCACTTCCCACTGTTTGATTTCGAGGTAGTCTGTTGACTCGCCATACATCGAGGTGTTCGTATTGTTGTTGCCATAGATGATCTGGCCCGAGGCTGTGACCTCTGGCGACACCTTGGTCACGAACTTCTTCTCGCGGAGGATGCGCTCGTAGTCGGCCATCTTCAGCGTCTGCATGGAGGACGGGTCCTGGCGTACGCCGCCACGCATGTCGGCGCCAGGGCGGATGGTCAGCAGATTGGTACCCATGGTGGAAAGCTCGGCACGGATGCTTTCCTTCGAGCCTTGTCCGATGGCCATCATGATGATGACAGCAGCCACACCGATGATGATACCCAGCATCGAGAGGAACGAGCGCATCTTGTTGTTGGCGACGGCCTTGAGGCTAACCTTAAATAAATTCGTTATGTTCATAATTTCACTACGTTCATTATGACTTTTGTCACGACTCGGCAAAATTCGAACAGGTTCGATTTTGCTCTCGCTGTTCCAAAAGTTCATTTTTTTTAATCGTCCACGGGTGCTGGCAACTTGGCCAAGGCCTCTGCTGCCGACTTGATATTCGTATTGACGGTATCCTCGCGAATCTTGCCATCGCGCAGATTGATGTTGCGTGAGGCGTATTCCGCAATCTCAGGGTTGTGGGTCACGAAGATAATGGTGTGACCCTGTTTGTAGAGTTCCTGGAAGAGCACCAGCATCTCGAACGAGGTGCGTGTATCCAGGTTACCAGTAGCCTCGTCAGCCAACAGCACGGCAGGCTCGTTGACCAAGGCACGGGCAATGGCTACGCGTTGCATCTGACCACCCGACATCTGGTTGGACTTATGTTCCAAACGGTCGCCCAATCCCACAGCCTGCAGGGCCTTGACAGCAGCCTCGCGACGCTGACGAGCATCGTATTTCGAGTTATACATCAGGGGCAACTCCACATTCTCTACAGCGGTGGTCTTAGCCAGTAGGTTGTAGTTCTGGAACACGAAGCCAATCTTCTGGTTGCGCAGGTGGGCACGCTGAGTCTTCGACATGGTGCGCACGCTAATGCCATCAAGATAGTACTCGCCAGAGGTGGGGGTGTCAAGACAGCCTAACTGGTTGAGCAGCGTCGATTTGCCTGAGCCCGAAGTACCCTGAATGGTCACAAACTCGCCCTCGTAGATCTTGAACGAGACACCACGCAACGCCTTCACCGTCTCAGAGCCTACCTGGAAGTAGCGCTTGACGTTCTGCAGCTCTATGACTACTTTTCTATTGTCGTCCATACTTCTTACATCTTACATCTTACATCTTACATCAGACATCGGCCCTCAGCCATCTTATCTTCTCGGCTGCTGACCACCAGCGTTACCGCCTTGCTGTCTGTTGTTACGCGGACGCGGCATGAAGGGGTTCTGGGCTTGCTGACCAGGTGCTTCCATTTCGCCACCGGTAATCTTGAAGTCGACCAGTACCTCAGTACCTGCGCTGATACCACTGGTAATCTCGGTAAGCATACCGTTCGAGGTGCCAACCTCCACAGCGTGAGCCTTGAAGGTGTTGCCCTCCAGCGTCCACACTTTGGTCTTGGCCTCTACGTCCTCAATCTGCTGACCATTCTTGAGCAGTGCCTCGTTGGGTACAAAGCGCAGTGCCTTGGCGGGAGCTGCCAGCACGTCGTTCTTCTCGAGGGTATAGATAGTGACATTTGCCGTCAGACCGGGTTTCAGCTTCAGATCCTTGTTGGGAGCCGAGATGACGACCTCGTAAGTCACCACATTGCTCGATGTGGTAGCCTGCTGGCGTACCTGCGTCACCTGTCCTTCGAACCTGTCTTCAGGGAAAGCGTCAACGGTAAACGTCACACGCTGACCTTCCTGCACACCACCGATGTCGGCCTCGTCAATATCGGCAATCACGCGCATATCCGTCAGGTCTTGGGCAATAGTGAACAATTCAGGTGTATTGAACGAAGCAGCCACCGTCTGGCCTTCCTCAACGGCTTTCGACAGCACTACACCATCGATAGGAGAGGTAATAGTAGCGTAACCCAGATTGGTCTGAGCCTTCTGCACGCTCTCACGACTGGAGGCTACCGACTGGCGGGCCTTGTCGTACGACAGACGGGCACTCTCGTAATCGTTGGCAGATACGAGGCCTTTGTCGAACAACGTCTGATAACGGTTGAAATTGGATGTCTCGTAGTTCAGCGTGCTCTGGGCGCTGGTAAGGTCGGCCTTGGCACGATTCAGTTCGCTGATAAGATTGGTTTTGTCGAGTTCGGCAATAACCTGACCTTTCTTTACCACAGAGTTATAGTCGACATAGAGTTTCGACACGATACCAGACACCTGTGTACCTACGGTCACTGAGGTCACGGGCTCAATGGTACCTGTGGCCGTAATCGAGGTGCTGATGTTCTGCTTCTCGACCTTGGCCGTTTCAAACTCAACGGTTTGTTCTTTCTTGCCACCTGACATGAACCAGATGACGAGGGCTACGAGCACAACGGCTACGACGCCTATCCATACTTTCTTGTTCTTCATATCTTAAATTTTATTTTTCTCTTACATCATCCATCTTACATCTTACTTCTTCCATCTTACTTCTTCCATCTTACATCTTACATCTTACATCTTACTTCTTCCATCAAATCTTAATCGTTCCATTTTGATAGAACTTCAGCAGCTGTTGAGAAAGAATGGTCGTGTACTTCGACTGCAACTTGTTCTGCTGGGCTGTCAGCAACTTGTCCTTGCCAGTCAGCAACTCAACAATATTCTTCAGTCCAAGATTGAACTGTTCGCTCAGCAGGTTATAGCTCTCCTGCTCGCTCTCAACCGTTGCCAAGGCTGAACGGAACTTCTGCTGATTGTTGATGGCGTCGAGCCAGAGTTCTTCGACCGTGCAGTACAGTTCGTGCTGCTCGTTGTCGTAGTTCACGTGGGCCTGCTCCTGTGCGATACGGGCTTTGTTGACGCTGGTCTTAGTACGACGGGCATCGAAGATGGGCACGTTGATAGCAACACTGGCTGTGAGGTCAAAGTTGTTCTTCATCTGGGTGCCCCACGCCAATGAGGACATGCTGTTGGTAGATGTGCCGAGGCCACCATTGACAGTGACAGTGGGCAGTGCACCGGCTTTGGCAATCTTCATCTGCAGATTGCTCGACTCAATGCCAAGCAGGGCATTCTTGATTTCAGGACGCTGGGCCATGGCTGCATCAAAAACGCTGACCAGCGAGGGAATATCAGCCAAAGCCTGCTGGTCGGAAGTAGAGGGGATAGCCACATCGAACACTGTGCCTGCATCCAAGTCCAGAGCCTGTTTCAGCTGCAACTTATATTTGGCTAACTGTGTCTCAGACTCTACGATGCTGTATTCGCTGGAGGCACGCTGGGCAGACAGCTGGGCGAGGTCGGCTTTCGACATCTTTCCCACTTCCACCATCTGCTGGCCACGTTCTTCGTTTTTCTTGCTGGTTTCCAAACTCTGACGGTTTACCTCGATAGCCTCTGACATATAGAGAATCTGCACGTACAACTTGGTAATCTGCTCTTGCAGCGAGTTGGCTGTCACGTCTGTCGAGAGTCCTGCTTGTTCCTCAGTCAGCTTGTTCTGCTTGATCGTATTGGTGTTCTGACCACCGTTCCATACGGTCCACTGGGCATTGACGCCATACGAACCGTTATAGTAGGCCTTATCAGCAGCAGTATTGTCAAAAGGACTATAGCCAACACCCTGATTGGTGTTAGCTGAGAGCGTGGGGAACAAAGCTGCCTTCGACTGCATCACATCCTCTTGCGCACTTCGTTGTTTCAACTTCGACAGCTTCAGCGTCAGGTTGTTCTCCATCGCATAGTTGATGCACTCGTCAAGTGTCCACTTTTTTTGTGCATGTATGCTCAGGCAACAAAACGCTGCCATCATAAAAATCATTTTCTTCATATATGTTTTTGTCTTTATGTCGCCAAAATAGCTATTTTGTCGATGCAAAGGTAGTTATTATCGACGAAAAAGAAAAATAAAATAGAAGTTTTCTACTGCTTAATAGAAATAAATCGGCAAATCTTCGATAAGAAATGCCGATTTATAGATATTTTAACAAATGTCGATATTACAATTGTTGCAGGCGGGCAATATACTTGCCAATGATGTCGAATTCCAAGTTGACGACGGTACCCACTTTGATGTCCTGAAAATTGGTATGCTCCATCGTGTAGGGGATGATGGCTACCTGGAAGGTGTTGCGTGTGGGGTTGCAGACGGTTAGGCTGACACCATTGACGGTAACAGAGCCCTTATCGACAGTGAAGTAGCCGTTGCGGGCCATCTCAAGGTCTTCTTGATACTCGAAAGTGAAATAGGTCGAGCCGTTGGCATCTTCCACAGCGATACAACGGGCCGTCTCGTCAACATGTCCCTGAACGATGTGGCCGTCCAGACGTCCGTTCATCAGCATGGAGCGCTCAACATTCACTTTGTCGCCCACCTGTAGCAGTCCCAGATTCGAACGCTCCAGCGTTTCCTTCATGGCTGTTACAACGTAGGTGCCGTTTTCGATGCGTACCACCGTGAGGCACACACCGTTATGGGCTACACTCTGGTCAATGCTCAACTCGTCGACAAACGAGCAGCGCAACGTAAAATCAATATTGTCTCTGTCTTTCTGAATGGCTACAACGGTAGCAAACTCTTCAATGATGCCTGAAAACATAAACTATTCACTTTTCACTATTCACTATTCACTAAAGAAAAGGGATGCCGCCCGGTGATGTGATGAAAACTCCTTTGTTAAAAGATTTGAGCGTCCTCTGTCTTTGTAATCCACCGGCCTTTCGGCTTTTATTGTGGCCCGCCATCAACAAGAGGAGTAAACTCGGTTTTCGATGTAATTTGATGAGTATCCCGATCGAACCGGCACAGCTCCCTGTTCTGTTTGCAAAGATAGTGATTATTTTTTAAACTTCCAAATTATTCTTCCATTATTTCATATTCGTCCGTCACTTCTTGTTCCGGCTCTGGCTCTTTTACCGTTTCTGCCTGCTTGTTAGCAACGTCATGAGCAGCATTTTCTGCCTTGGAATCCTCAGCTCCTTTAGCTTGTTTCTGACGACGCAAACGGCTCTGGTACCACAGCAGACAGCCAATGCTTAATATAGCGATGATGCCCAGATATATCCAGATGGCTGTCGTTGACAGCAGGAAGGGTGGGGGTATCACGACGCGAACCGTACGCATGTCGTAGGCATCGGGCGACTCCAGCAGGAAGGCCTTTACCTTGAACATGTATTCGCCATACGGCAGGTCTTCGTACGTAGCCGTACGCGTCTTGTCGGCATTATGCCAGTCGTCGTCCAGTCCCTCCATCATATACTGATATTGGATACGATGCTGCAGCGCATAGTTCAGGGCTGCAAATCGGAAGGCAATCGTGCTGCCCGAATGTGGCAACTCTACCTGCATCGTCTCAGGAATATACTTCTGGAAAGTGCTGTCCAGACGCGGACTCATCAGTTTGTCGTCCAGATAGAAGTCGGTAATGCGCAGACGCAGCAGCGAACCCGTTGATGTCTTCAGCTTCTTGCGGTCAATGGTGTAGAAGCCATACATGGTGCCGAAGAGTATCTTGCCGTCGCTGGTCGTGATAGCTGCACTCTCAGAACACATGGTCTCGTCGACACCGTCGAGATTCGAGAAGCTGCTGAAGATGTCTTTCTTGGTATTCAGCGAGCCCAGCACATGGTCGGCGGCAAACCAGATGTTGTCCTGTTCGTCGATAGTGATGCTGCGTATCTCTTCTGAGGGCAGACCGTCGTCCATACCGTAGTTCTTGAACTTCATGGCACCGTTGTCGTCGAATCCGTCGGTACGGCTCAAGCCACCACTGTTCGTGCCTACCCACATATTGCCTTGCTTGTCGGCCTGTAGGTTCACGATGTCGTAGCTCATCAGTCCGTCTTGCATGTTTTCTGGCTGCTGCAACTCTTCGATGGTAATTCTCTCGTTGCGAATCTCCATGATCAGGATGCCGTCCGTAGAGCCCGCCCACACCTTGCCGTCCTTGGCCAAAGCGATGGTACGCACCTTACGATGGGCATTGTGCGGATAGCGTCCCATCACGTTCTTGTAGTGCAGCGCGATGTAGCGTCCGCTCTTGCTGTCCTTGCGCACCACGTTGACACCACCGCCATACGTAGCCACCCAGATGTTGCCCTGCTTATCCTCTACAGCCTGATAGGCTGCATTGCTGCTCAGCGAGTAGGGGTCGTTATCGTTATGGCAGATGTTAATAGCCTGATAGCCGCCAGCTGTGGGGGTAATCTTGAACAGTCCCTTGTCTTTGTCGCACACCCAGTAGTTACCCTGACTATCTATTGAGATACCGTAGGGACGGCTGATGGCGTTGCCTTTCGAGTCGTGGGTAATGACATCGACAATCTGCATATCCTTGTTATATACGAATATCTTGCCCCTTTTGTTGGCCAGCAGAGTCACGTGGCGTTTCGGGTCGTGTACCATGCCTCGCACCTCGTTGTCCAGAGGCTGGTCGGACTCAGGCATTAATAAGGTACGCGTAATCGTATTTTTTAATACCTCCAACTTTTCCAGTCCGCGACTGATGGTCGATTCCCATACCACACCGTCGTTCATCTCCAGACGGGCATTTACCGTATTCGAGAGGTTCCAGGGGTTCACGGGGTCGTTGTGGAAGTATTCCACCTCGTCCTTCTCGCGGTTATAATAGCCATAGCCACCGTGGTTCATTCTGATCCATACTACGCCCATGGATTCGCCATATTCGGCACCACGACTGGTGAACTCTGGCTGCGGTATGCGCTGTACGAAATGCTTCACGTCGCCCGTTTCAGGGTTCAGACGGAAGGTGCCGTCACCCATGCCCGAGTACCATATCGTCCCGTGACTGTCAACATAGAGTCCCGTTACCTCGTCGCCAACCACCTTGATGGTTTTGGGCTCCTGTCCGTAGGCAAAGGTCATAATCTTGCCCGACTTGGTGCCTGCAAAGATGTTATAGCCGTTGGTAGCCAGTCGCGTGATGTGCTCGTCCATGAAGTAGCCGTTACGCTCCAGTGTGTGGTTCGACATATCGATACGGCGCACACCTTCGTTAGTGCCTACCCACAGGTCGTTGTGGTAGCCCTCTATGATGCAGTTTACTGCCAGCTGGCTGGTCGTAATCAGTTGATGTTTCACGCCGTTACGGTCCAGTCGTAGCTTGTAGAGACCCACGTCCTTGTAGGATATCAGCACGTCGCCACTGCTGGTAACGTAGGGGTCGAAGAAGTAGTCGACCACAAACTCCTCATGCCCGCCGATGCCTGCCAGCGGGTCTATGATGCAGTCCGTCTGACGGTTGATGACGAACATCTTGCCGTCGTACATCTTCAGCCATACGTTTTGCGACTGGTCGATGGTAATCTTGTCGATTCGGTTGTGCAGCCCACGTATACCACTGGCAATACCCGTCTTGTAGTTATAGAAATGGTAGCCGTCGAAACGTGACACGCCGTTCCACGTGCCCATCCAGATGTAACCGTAGTCATCGCAGGCCAGCGAGGATACGGTGTTGCTGGGCATACCGTTTTCTGTTGTATAGTGGGAAAGTGAAGCCTGTAGGTGCTGTGCTCTTATCCCGTTGGGGAATAAGAGCGGCAGCACAACAAGCAGGATTTTTAGAATTGTTTTTAAATAGTCAGTAGTAGTCATTTTGTTTGTTTTAATATGCAAAGAGCGGATAGCCCTTCATGGTCTCATTGACCTCGCCGCGTACCTTTGCAATGACCTGTTCGTTCTCAGGATCGTTCAGTACTTCCTCAATCCAGGCGGCAATCTGAACCATCAGGTCCTCCTTGGCACCACGGGTTGTGATGGCGGGAGTTCCCAAACGGATACCAGAAGTCTGGAATGCGCTACGGCTGTCAAATGGAACCATATTCTTGTTTACTGTAATATCTGCGGCAACGAGGGCGTTTTCAGCCACCTTACCTGTCAGCTCGGGATACTTCGAACGCAGGTCTACCAGCATCGAGTGGTTGTCGGTACCACCGCTGACAATGCCAAAACCGCGCTTTACCAGCTCCTCGGCCAGTACGGCAGCATTCTTCTTGACCTGCTTGGCCCACTCCTTGAACTCAGGCTTCAGAGCCTCGCCAAAGGCCACGGCCTTAGCAGCAATCACGTGCTCCAATGGACCACCCTGCTGTCCAGGGAATACGGCGCTGTTCAGCAGTGCTGACATCTTCTTTACGACACCCTTTGGCGTGGTGTAGCCCCAAGGATTGTCGAAGTCCTTACCCAACAGGATGATACCACCACGTGGACCACGCAGGGTCTTGTGGGTTGTAGAGGTCACGATATGGGCATACTTCACGGGGTTATCCAACAGACCAGCGGCAATCAGACCAGCAGGATGAGCCATGTCAATCATCAGCAGAGCGCCCACCTTGTCGGCAATCTCGCGCATGCGCTTGTAGTCCCACTCGCGGCTGTAAGCCGAGCCACCACCGATAATCAGCTTGGGCTTGTTCTCGATAGCCAGACGCTCCATCTCATCGTAGTCTACACGACCAGTCTCCTTGTTCAGGTTGTAACCAACGGGCTTGTACAGGATACCAGAAGTGTTTACCAATGAACCGTGGCTCAGATGACCACCGTGATCCAGATTCAAGCCCATAAAGCAGTCGCCTGGCTTCAGCACAGCCAGCAGCACGGCAGCATTAGCCTGTGCACCAGAGTGAGGCTGAACATTGGCGTACTCGGCACCAAACAGCTGGCAAACACGGTCAATGGCCAACTGCTCTACCTTGTCCACCACCTGGCAACCGCCATAGTAACGGTGTCCAGGATAACCCTCGGCATATTTATTTGTCAGGTAGGAGCCCATAGCCTCCATGACCTGGTCGCTTACAAAGTTCTCACTTGCAATGAGCTCAATACCCTTCAACTGGCGCTGATGCTCCTGCTCAATCAACTCGAAAATCTGATTGTCTCTTTCCATTGTTTTGTTAATGTGTTATATAAAAATGTAATTTGCGTGCAAAGGTACAAAAAAAAGAGCTAACTACAAAAGAATCGCTCTCTTTTTTTCTTGCTATCAAATTATTCTCTGATGACCATCGATGGCGGACATTCGTACATCACTCTTGCATGGTTGGTACGGATGAGCTGGCTTTCCAGACATTGGCCAGTGGTACGGTCGATGATGTCCCTGAATACCTGACCATTACGATACACGATTCCGTTTTCACGCGAAAAATACTCGTTTTCGGCATGAATATGGAAGGTGTGCGGCTGTTGCTCCGTGCTACGCAGTTCGCCCCGCAGGTATTCGCCATCCACGCAGAGCCTCAGCTGATAGGTGTTCGCTGTGTCGTTCCTGAACCTGTAGTCTATATAGTTGTACGATATGCTGGTACCTGTACCAAAAGGTATCTGACGGCCAAAGTCAGGAAAGAGGTCCAGTCCGTCGTGATGGTGATGCTCGGTGATGGTCAGTTCGCTGTGCAATACCAGCCAGTGAATCAGGTTCGACAGCTGGCAGAGACCGCCACCAATGCCCTTTGACGGTTGCCCCTTGGCAATGGTCAGTCCCTCTTTATAGCCTTTCCGCTTGGTGGTTCTTCCAACAAGATTCCATACGGAGAATGTATCGCCAGGCCTGATAATCAGACCGTCAATATGGCTGACGGCCAAAGCCAGATTGGTGGCTTTGTTCTCTTGCAGTTGCATGTCAACATTGCCCAACCTGCGACGTATCAGCGAGTTGTGCTGATAGATGATGACGGGTAGCGATGCTTCTGTCCTCTCCTTCGCAAAATGTGTCTTCGTACGCACGTCCTTCAGATGGCGCTTCAGTATCTCCTTTTCCATCGACAGCCGATAGGTGAAGGGGCATAATTCACAAAACAGTTTCCGAGCCATATATTTGTCATTTTAAAAGTTTCATAATTTGCTGTTCAGTTGCTGTAGGCAACAGGTCTTTGAAGTGTGCAAAGAGACGGTCGAACGACTCCTCAGGCGTCCGTTCGCATTGGCATGCCTCGCGTCCGTGCAACTGTTCGGGCGTAGTCAGCAACGCCCAGCCCCAGCCGTATTCGCGCCCATGCTTGTCGGTAGGGTAGACAAAGTCCTCCGTTACCACGCGGCACGCCATCTGCAGACGCGTCACATAGCCGTCAAACTTGCTGCGCATCTTCGGACCCGTAAAGCCACAGGCTGCACGCAGTTCACGCGTGATGAACGCCCCCTGTTCCTGTAGCGTCAGCAGGATAGTATCCTCAATGGAGTTCTCTGCGGGTGCAGGGTGTAGGGAACGACGGTAGTTGCAGAAGTCCGGCCACCATTGGCGACTGATGAATCCTGCCTTACCGGCAAAGAACTTGCCATAAACGCAGTTGCCCTCCGTAATAATCGGACCCTTCCATTTCCATAACGGCCAGTCCCACCCGCCGTCGGGCAGCATCACATAGCGGCACTCGTCAGCCACCATCTCCTCTGCCGAATAGCCCCGAATACCGCTATCCAGCAGCGGCAGGAACCCCACCTCCTGAATCAGCTCCATCATTTGGGCACAGCTGTAAATCTCTCGTTGCTTCATATCACTCATTTTTGTGCAAAGATACGAAAAAAAACGTAAAAGCTTTCTTTTTTGTGGAAATAAATCGTACCTTTGCACTGTGAATAACTAATTAATGTGAAATGATGAATATGCGACAATTATTATTTGCTTTGACAATGATGACTACTGTCACCGTTAGTGCACGAAACTATCACGAGACAGCACTTTCTGTTCCTGTAGACTCTGCCGATACCAAAGTGTTTGATGTCGTGGAACAGATGCCTTCGTTTGCTGGAGGGGAGTATGTTGTTAGATACAGGGATGAAGAGGGAAATGTGCATGAAGAGACTAAAACGTGTCCTCCTGGTCAAGCAGGATTGTTCCAATACCTCTCCAATACCATTCAATATCCTGTAGTTGCTGAGGAGAACGGTGTTCAGGGACGTGTCATCGTGACCTTTGTCGTGGAGCGCGACGGTTCGATTACTGATGTAAAGGTCGTGAAATCTGTTGCCCCGTCACTCGACAGGGAGGCTGTTCGTGTCGTGAGAAGTATGCCGAAATGGACTCCTGGAAAACAGAAGGGAGATGCTGTTCGCGTCAAGTACACCATGCCCGTCACGTTTAGACTGTAGTGAATAGCAATGATGGGTTAGTCTCTTGGAGATAAGCGAAACTGAAATGGGTATGTTTACTTACCCCTGACCCAGAATTGTCACTAATTCAATAGCTGTTTGATACGCTCTACGTCCTTTTCCCGTTCGTCTGGAATCACTCCAGCCTCGCCAAACTGCTTGAAGTCATCAAGAAACCTTTCTTTCAGCTCATCTTTGTGTTGACGATAAATCTTTTCGGCCTCAACAAATTTCCCCTGGAAAAGTAGGGCAGTGGCCAGATAAGAAATAATTTGGCACTGGGATGTGGCAACGGGAAAATAGTTATTCTCAATTTCACCCAACAGTTTTTCACATGCAGCATATTGTTTTGTATTCATATATAAAAGGGCAAGGTTTATCACTGCTATATTCTGATAATGCTCAAACATATCACGGTTGACAGTACTAAGTTCCCTGAATAATGCTATGGCATCCTTGAAGTATTTTTCGCTTTGCACACTCATCTGTACAATATCATTGTTACTCTTCTTTGTTTCAAATAAGGCAGAAAAATCTGCTAATATACTACGTTTTGAAAATCTAGAAGCATCCATGAAGATTGGTATGGCAACCTCTCTCTTTAAATAATGATGGATAAGAGTGCCATGATTAGCGTGAATGCCATTTTCCTGGTATGAGCTGTCGGCATATAGAACGCCTATGTTGTTGAATAAAACAGCCTTAAATGATTTAATGAGAATGTCTGGTCCGTAAAGATGTTCTAAACATTCTTTGTAAAGGCTATCGCTTTCGTTTAGTTTGTGTGAATTTAAGAGAAAGTTAGCCTCATTATTTAATGTCTTGTAGTAAAAGAGCCTGAACCATCTGGATTTGTAGCTGTTATTGTGATTGAATATAGATTTTGCTTCTTTGTACAATGAAAAACTGTTGGTATGACGTTCGCTTGAAGCGTAAAAGTTTGCGATATTACATTGTGTCATTGCCATGAGTGGCTCATATATCTTTTGTGTATTAGGCCATAGATTTTTGTATACGACCAGTGCTTCATTGAAGGTTGCGTAGCTCTTCTCTTCTTGACGAAGCTCGTGATAGACGATGGCTAAACCGTTGAGCGACGTGGCGAGGTCTGGCAGGTAGGTTTGGGGAAACCGCTTGGACAGTTCCTGCCAGATGCCTATGGCTTCTTGATAGAGTTTCAGACCTTCATCTAATTTTTGAATGTCAGTATAGAAGCTGGCCAGATGGTTCAGTGTCGTTGCCAGCCCCGGCTTATATGCTTGCGGATTGTCTTTTGCCAGACTGCGATAGATTTGCAATGCCTCTATATAGTTCTTTTCGCTTTCGTCCGTACGAAAGAGTTCCTTTTTGAGACTGGCTATATTGATTAATAGGTCAGCTATCTGATGGGAGCACTCCTGTTTGTCGGTCATTGGCTGTTGGCGATAGATGGTCAAAGCCTCTTCGTACATGTTGATGCTTTTTTCCATATCCAGCTCGTCTCTATAGACACTTGCCATATTGTTCAGTGTCGCAGCTAACATGAGATTATAGCTGTCGGGGTGGGCTGCTGCGAGTCGGCGACGAATCTCCAAAGCTTTCTTATATTCTTCTACACCAATCTCCATCTGACCAGTCTTATGGTATAAAATGCCAAGGTTGTTGCGTACCATGGCAATTTCAGGAAGATATTGCTCTTCATTCGTCTTTGGGGATAGGAAAATGTTTTGGGCTTCTGTGTACATGCGCTCACTCTCTCGCATGCGGTTGGTCTTGAAATAAAGCTGCCCGAAATGATTCTTGATGATGGCAATATGATAAAGAGACTTTTTGCGCTTGAGGGCCTCTTCTGCCTCTAATGCTTTCTGCAGATACGCTTCTGCATCTTTGTATTCATTTTGCTGAAGACAGAAGACTGCATATTCATGGTAATGCTCTGCTATCTTCAACATGTCAGCTATATTTTTCAAGAGTTGCCCAGCTTTTTCCCATTGGTTAGCCAATTTGTAGGCAGCAATCTCCGCTTTCAGGTTGTTGGTGTATCTCACGATGCTTGTTTCACCTGTTTCAACTTCCTTCTGGATTTTTACGAGCAGCTTCTTTCCTGATGCAACTTTATTGACGGTTTGGCCCAGTTTCTCAAGATAGCGTCCCTGATTGAACAGTTCTATGGCTTGATTGACCTCACCTTGCCGGAACAGCTCTACTGCTTTTTGGGTTACTGTGTCAATCTCGCTTTCGTCGATATGGACAAAATAGTCTGCATAATCTTCTAACTGACTGTGGAACCGGTTAAGTTCCTCCTCTGCTTCGGCTAATTTCTGATGATAAACAATATTCCCCTCTTTATATTTCGCTTCGATAGCGGCTATTCGTTGTTCGTATTTCTTTTCAGCTTCTTTCTTGCCTATTTCAATGAGTGCTTGTCTTTGCTTTTCTAATTCTTCCTTGTCGCACATAATCAGACGCAAGGGCTCCTTACGTATGTTCCATTCCTCGACAGTGGCTTGGTTGAACACGGACATCCCTTTTTTTGAAACACTGACTGTACCGATGCGGTCGCCCATCTTCATGTCCCTGAACAATACTGTGAATTCTCCTGTCACGCTATCACTTAGGACATCATTTGCAGTCGTTCCAAATTTGAGATATACATTCCCTAGAGGTGAACGAGCTTTTTTACCATTGTATTTATAAGTCATACCTTTTTGCTGAACGGTTTTCTGTCCAACCATGGTTATGACCTGTATAATCAGGATGAAAAAAAAAGTAGTCCGTCTCATAGTAGGATGATGTAGTCGACTATTTTGATGAGCATATAATACTGTTTTTTTGTTTTTGGTGCAAAGATAACGATTTTTTTTTAATTATATAGTTTGTATATAAAAATAAATGTGTATCTTTGCGGCATATCTTATAAAAAGTTCTATGATATGAAGATACTAACCTGGCTTTTTAGTTGTCTCTTATTCCCTTTGCTACTACAAGCTCAGACGCAAGAGGGACTTGTAAAAACGATAGGGCGTCCTAATCGTCCAGGAAAGCCGTTGTCTGGTGTAACCATACGTATGCGTGGTCAAACCAATACTGTCATCAGCAACAAACATGGGCAGTTTTCTATCATCTTGAAAGACAAACAGGAGGGAGATGCAATTGTTTTGCAACATATACAGAAAAAAGGGTATGAATTAAAAGATAAAGACCTTATAGGTCGACAAATAGTTTTTTCTTCACGTGTTCCAATAGAAATTGTTATGGTTAATCTAAAGGAATTAGCTGAGGATAAACGTCGCATTGAAAAGAATGCCTATCACAAAGCAGAAGAGAATTATCGTGATCGTCTCGCACAGTTGGAGAAACGATTTAAAGAGAAAGAACTGACAGAACTGCAATTTAAATTGCAGCATCAGGAGTTACAAAAGAAATACGAAAAATATCAGGCTCTGATTGGTGATATGGCAGACCGTTATGCGCGAACAGATTATGACCGTCTCGATTCTATCGACAAAACCATATATCTTTGTATTGAAAATGGTGAGTTGGAAAAGGCAGATTCCCTTATTCATACCGTCTTTGACCCGAACACCGTTTTAGAACGTAATCGAGCCGCTAAGGCTGAGGTGAAAGCAAAGATGGAATTAGCACAACAAATCATTGACAAAGCAACCAGTGATTTGGAGGCTATTAAAAGAGACCGGGAGTATGCACTGAGAGTGGCAATCCTTAGCGAAAACCTTGCCCAAGAATATATGGCCGAAGGGAATAAGACGCAGGCCATAGCTTGTTTGAAAAAATCACAGGAAATCAAAACCTTGCTCTATGGCGGACAAAACAGGGAAGTAGTCAAGGTTAGAATGAAAATTAGGGAATTAGAGGGTACTGAACCATGAATGCAAAGACAGTTATTATAGTCATAATGTTGGTTAGTTGTGTCGTCATAAGTGCTCAAACGCAAAATGGATACATCAAAACTCTAGGAAGACCCAATAAGACGGGGACACCACTTGGCAATGTCACTATCCGTACAAGGGGTGCCCAT
>JAEEGJ010004234.1_pt1 | contig 49702 bp, 54 predicted proteins | sample 8958761 | NCBI WGS metagenome assembly JAEEGJ01 (sample SAMN16246546, study PRJNA631951) | gut metagenome | biome: gut microbiome; feature: rumen; material: RS-attached | host: Bos | place: Iran: Karaj | collected 2018-10
TCCGATTCACTCAAACAGAACATAGGCGCTATCGTAACAGGGTTACCATCTGGCGCAACTGGTCAAGCGTCATGTCGCTTGTCACGCGCACCACCACTCCATTGGGGTACTCTATTTCACACAGGGCATTGCCTGATGTATTCCTTGCTGAGTAAACTGTTGATTTACCAGACATCTTCACTGGGATGAAACTGCCACAGGCTGACGGAAGGGACTCTGCCTTCAGTTTGGACTTCCAATAATAGAAACGGCTCTCAGTAAGGCCGGTATTTTCACAATACTGCTGGACACTGAGTCCACTCTGTTTCCAGTCCTCATGAATCTCACGGAACTGTTCGATTGTCATGTATGTCATACGCGATAAAATTAAATACCGCGCAAAGGTACGGACAAAATCTCAGGAGGACAAGACGGGGTTTACTGATGGCTTACGTTTAAGTACAACGGGATTCCTTCTCAATATGTGGATAAGGCTGCATATTGTAAAATAAAATATTTTATAAATAAATTCAAGGATGACAAGAGTGTCGTTGACCTTATAGAAAAATGGCACTTAGAGGTAAGGAAACAGGATTATGAAGAAGATTTAATGAAAGTCGAGAGAATCATTGAAGAAGAAAAAGGAATGCCTAATAGACAAGAAAAGAGTGCCGTGTATCAGTATGTCAAGACCTTCTTCAGAAACTACAGAAGTATACCAGAAGTAGAGAAACTTATGTATATCGCTGCATACTCTTTATGCTATCCTCTTAGAAGTTCTGCCTATGACAATAATACGAGTTCTGACAGCGAGCTAAAAAGTAACGATTTACTATGGAAAGGAGATAATGCCTATGAATATATCATCTATGTTTATAAGAAATACGGGGTACTTCCTGGTGAAAAGTCAACACCAGTGGCATCTGTAAAAAGTAGGTTGAAACGATATTGCTCACATTCACACTTAGGCTTTGGGATGTCAGAATTTGAATCACTTTTGAGTTTCTTAGAAACATTAATAAAAATGGGGTGTGACGAAAAATGGGTGAAGGGTGCATATCATACTGAAGAATTCGACAGTAAAGATGTTCAGGACAGAATAAGGAATTTGGTAATAGAGAATGGATCATGTGCAATAAAGTATATAGCAGATATGGCTATTCCTGGTGTTTCGTTACCAGAAGAATTCGTTTATTACTATTACTATAATCGCGGATATAGAAAAGAAGATTATTGGACATTACGACCACTTGGTTTTATATACATAGATAGTGAGGACTACGGAAAGGCTTTCATGCGGGTTCATTACAGAGACTATCACAAATGTGATATTAAAAGAATCAGAGAAAGCGCAAGGAGGCACTATAGAGACTGGTCAAAGGAGCCGCCTCGGACATTAGAGGAATGGAAGTATTACAGTCAATGGGGCTTTTTTATAAGTGAAGGCTACTTTGGAATGTCACAAGGAACTTTACTCTCGGAAGACTGGTCTACCGATATTGTTGGACTTTCTTTTAAGAGGTCAGAAAGATATTTTTATATGTATGATAGATATAAGTACATGGACTACCTTCTTTTCTTGCTTGAAAGTGGATACACTATTTACAAATCTGATGTTACTCGCTGGCTCGCAGATTGGATAGATTTCGAAGGCAATACGCCAATGGATAAAGCAATACGTCAGAAAGTAAAAGAAAAGCTAAAGTTAAAAGGAATAAATCTAAAAAATCTTCCAGAATATGGCAGTATTTAATGAGATAGAACGATATTTTGAAAGGAACGCTGACCTCCATGTCCTGTTTATCTTTGACCAGATGCAGAACATTCAGACGGAACTCAGCGACAAGAACGTGACACCATGGGACGAACACCCGGAGTATGTATTCGAGGTGTTCGATGGGCACTGGTTTACCACGAAACATAAGATATACTCGGAATGGCAAGATAAAAAAGTCGTGCTGTTATTCCCTGAAGAACTCTATCGGGAACCGACGAACACCGACTCGATGCTGAAGTTCCCCCTCCTCGATGTGCTGGCATCGAACATGAAGTTTATGCCTATCAAATGGGAGGCCTTCTGCCAACAACATCGACTGCCGATTGACAAGTTTGGCAGCTATATCAGCAAGCACATCGGCGAACTCACTCAGTCGCGCTTCGAGAAGATCTTCAAAGACTCTCTCGACCCGCAGGTGTTCAGCATTGACTTGGCTAACCGTGGACTGGTCTCCGCCTATCTGGGCGAGAGCCATATACTGAAATGGGACGAAATCTTCTTGCGTCTTTTCATTGTCGCACAGGACGAGAAAAAGGAGGCATTGCTCTACAGGAATCTCATGCCCTGCAAGGATGCTTTTGATGACCTGCAGCGTCACCTGAAAATGGTGTTTGGCCGACAGATTGAAATCAACAAGCCGGAGAAAATGAAAGAAGTGGCTGAGTCGTTGAAGTACAACGCTATTACTCAGCTGCTAGCCATTCAGAACGTCGACCCCTATAAAGGGTACAAGGTAAGTAACTCGGTGGCATTGGAGGAGATGAACCGTCTGCTGGCCCTGGCACAGACATTACCAAAAGCTAAGGCGGAGTCTTTCTTCCAAAGCCTGCGTTCTCTCTCCAAGGCCATCCATGTGCAGGAGATAATCAATATTTACGGAGTCGATGCGGAATACTATTTCGTGCCGGAAGAACTGTGCTGGGCCATCATCGGTAAGTGTGCCGGAGAGGCCCACACCTCCGAAGCAGAAGCCATCAGTGAGAAGATGCAGTCGCTGGCCATCAAGCAGGAGGATAAGCCCTCACTGCTGAATGCTATATTGTTTGTTGCAAAGCTGACTGACTATTATATTGCAACGAAAACAATCGCAACGCTTCGCTTCAACCAGCCTAACGACTATGTCGTGTTCTACCGCACTGTCTTCCATAAGGTTGATACAGCATACCGTAAGGCCGTCGGCCTTTACTATGCAATCGAGAAAGACACGCCAGTACAAGATGTTATCGATGAAGCGAAAAGCCGCCTCGATAATGAATACTGGGTGTTGGCCAACGACCTGAACGTGGAGTGGATGCGATGCGTCGAGGAAAAGGGACATGCCTTTGCTGATGTACAGCTGAAACGGCAGCAGGATTTCTTCACCAATATCCATGTGCCGAACTTGAAACAGGTAGTCATCATCTCCGATGGGCTCCGTTATGAAGTGGCACAGGAGTTGTACTACGAGATGGCAAAGTCTCGCCATGAGGCCAGCATCGACGCGGTACTGGGTATGCTACCATCGGAAACAGAGTACACAAAGTGTGCCCTCCTCCCCCATCAGTCGTTACGCTATGCAGACAACACCATGTTGGTGGATGACCAACACCTCGTCAGTACAGAGCAACGCAAGAAACAAGTGCAGAAATTCGTTCCGAATGCACATTGCGTTCAGATGAAGGAGGTGCTGCAGAACAGCAAGGAACAAAACCGCGAACTGGTCAAATATGACTTGCTTGTGGTTTTCCAAGATGTCATAGACGAGATTGGCCATAAAGATGATACGGAGAAGCTGACACAAGCATGTGAGCAATGCGTCAGCGAACTAGAGAGAGCTGTGCGCAAACTGCATGATGCAAACAGCAACAGCATCTGGATAACATCTGATCACGGCTTTGTGTTCAATGACTTCCAGTTAGGCGATACGAACAAGCTGAAAGCCATTGAGGACAAAGGAACAGTTCTAGAAAAAAAGTCGCGCTATATTCTCTCAACGAGTGATGAGCAGTTCCATGGCATCATGCGTTTCCCCCTCGAAGAGGTGTCAGGCATGACAGGGAATATCAATGTTGCCGTACCAATAGGCACTGTACGTATTAAAGCTAGTAATACCTCTTATCGCTATGCCCATGGCGGCGCTGCTCTTCAGGAAATGATTGTTCCGGTGCTGCACAGTCGCAACAAGGATGAAAATAAAAAAGAGAAGGTAGGTGTTACCATCTTGGGCCAAAAACTCAATATGGTGTCAAGCCGATTGAAATTCAAGGTCATCCAAACAGAGGCTGTGGATATGAATACTGTCAAGAGAACAATCGCTTGTGCCGTCTTCGACGGTGACAGCCCCGTGACCGCTGAGAAAAAATTGACGTTAGACAGCACAGATGCCGTCAACTTCAACAACCGCATCTTCGAGGTGGAACTGACCTTAAACAAGCCTGTGTCCAACCGGCTCTTAACTCTGCGTGTCTATGATGAAAACGACCGCTTGAATCCGCTGGCAAAGGCCAACGTGACAAACAGCACATTAATAGAACCTGATTTTTAGAAATTTATGAAATATGAACAACAGATTACAGCAGTCTTTCGTAGATTTTGATATAATGAAAATTGTCAAAACAAAGGAAGAGTTCAGGGAGATCTTGAATGAATCGTTTCTTAGTTTTGACTCAGATGAGGGAATACAACGCGGCTTCTTGTCAAACTTAGACTTATCAGAAATTGATGTGTCTGAAGTTTGGAGCAACTTTAACGGCTGGAAGATAGAAAATGTTGCATTCAGTCGTTTCCGCCCTGAAACGGATGAGCGGAAAGTATTATTTGGACTGTCATTCGTGGGAGCTTATTTGAACAAAGTAAGTTTTGCTCAGTCAAGACTCATCAGATGCAATTTTGACACAAAAGATTATGGAGCCATATCAATTAATGCATCGAAAATTGACCACCCTCATACAATGACAGAATGGGAGCAAGCTATTGGAAAAACTAATTCCACAGGCACTCACACAATGAAAATGACTTCGTTTAACGATTTCCATAGAGTACCTTGGTTACCCAAGGCCGGTTCTCCAAGTAAGCTTGAAGAAGTGGACTTCTTTCTTTCAGAACTTGAACATTGCAGATTTAAAAATACATATGTAATGGCTGCGGATTTTAGGTATTCTCACATTAATGACTGCTCAATGAGTGAAAGTAAGTTCTTCGGAAGTGATTTCTATTTTTGCTGTTTCATGAATGCGACGAATTTTATAAATAGTAAATTCATCCAATGTAGTTTCACTAACGCCATCTTTGAAAATAATTGCATACGTTTAGATAATATTCCTAATGGTGTCCTGCAAGAAAACTATCAGGCTTACACTGATATAATTAGCCATTATCCTAAGTGGATAAGATTAAACCCATGTTTCAATTACAGTAGCCTTAATCATGAAGAAAACAAAGGAAATAAGGAGAAAAGTAAATTGTTCCTAAGAAATGAAACAGCGGAGTTCTATAAGCAACTTAGTGGGATATACGCTGGCAAAGGACTGAACAGAGACTCTAACCGTGCCTATAAAAAGGCCAAGCAAAATGAGCTGAAATACAATATTCAGGCAACTTTTATAGCACTCAATGAAGGTAATTTGAAAGGCTGTATTAAGCATCTCTGGAGAACCCTTAAGAATATTGTCACAGCGTTGTTTGGATATGGGTATGAATGGCAAGCTGCTGTTGGCTGGTTTGTTATCCTTATAATTGTGTATGGTTATCTCTATTATAAAAGTACCGGAGCTGACTTGGAAGAAGCATTATCATTTAGTTTCAACAATTCTCTAAGTCCATTTGAAAGGCTGGCACAAATAGTGGGACTATTTATTTCCAGTTGCCAAACAGCAATAGGGATGTTATTAATAGGATTCCTAGGTTTTATCATTGCTAATAATATACGTAACGACTCATAGATCAAAAGTGATATGACACTGCAAGAAAAGATAATGGAAGCCTTCATAGGCAAAGTGGTACGCAAGGACTTGGCTTTCTTAGTCAAGGGAAACCTGCCCGTGCCTACTTACGTTTTAGAATATCTGCTTGGACAGTACTGTGCAAGCGATGATGAAGCCATCATCGAGGAGGGTCTGACCAAGGTTAAGGATGTGATTCGTACAAACTATGTCCATCGTGCCGAAGCCGAAGAGGTCAAGGGAAAGATACGTGAAAGCGGTCGCTTCCGTATCATTGATAAGATCTCTGTCACGTTGAATGAACGGGCTGACGAATACCAGGCTCAGTTTGCCAATCTCTCGCTGACTGGAGTGCCCATTTCGGCTGAAGTGGTGAAAAAGAATCCGAAGCTGCTCTCCGGCAATGGTGTTTGGTGCATCGTCACCATCGGCTACATTGGTGGAGAAGACATCAAAGTGAGATGGGACATTCAGAATTTGAAACCCATTCAAATCTCGAATATCGATGTGGAAGAGTACATCGAGCAGCGTGAGAAGTTCACGACCGATGAATGGATTGACTTCCTGATTCATACCGTCGGCCTTAATCCTGACATTCTCAACCGCCGTGAGAAGTTCATTGTGCTTTCTCGCTTGCTCCCACATGTAGAGAACAACTTCAACTTCATGGAACTGGGACCAAAAGGAACGGGTAAATCCCATGTGTTCCAGGAATTGTCACCATACGGTGTGCTGGTATCTGGCGGTGATGTCACATCGGCACGCCTCTTCGTGAAGATGTCAGGTAACCGTGAAATCCTCGGACTGGTAGGCTATTGGGATGTGGTGGCATGGGATGAGTACGAGCAGCAGAAAGGAAAATCTATTGACTCTGTTCTCATAGACACCATGCAGAACTATCTCGCCAACAAGTCCTTTAACAGAGGTAAGAACACGCATGAGGCAACGGCTTCCATGAGTTTCGTCGGCAACACAAAGCATACTGTGCCTTACATGCTGAAGAACAGCCATCTGTTTGAGTCCATCCCGACGGCATTCATCAAGGGTGCTTTCCTCGACCGCATCCATCTTTACAATCCTGGCTGGGAGATAAAGATGCTGAAAAAGGACTCGTTCAGTAAGGGCTATGGCCTGATAACGGACTATATAGCAGCCGTTCTTCATGCCCTACGCAACCGTGACTACTCCTATATGCTGAAGGACTATGCGAAGTTTGACGGCTCGTTGACAGAGCGCGACCATCTGGCCATTCGCAAGACATTCTCAGGACTGGTGAAGCTGCTCTATCCGAATGGAAAATTCACCGACGAGGAAGCAATTGAGCTTGTCGATTTTGCCGCTGAAAGCCGCAAGCGTGTCAAAGACCAGCTATATATCATTGATGAGACAATCAGGGCAGAGCCGGTCAATTTCAAATATACCAACCTTAAAACAGGCGAAGAGCGTCAGGTCGAGACACTGGAACGCATCGAAAACGGCATCACCGGTTTGTCTGTGGCAGTACCTGGTGAAGCCAACCCTGAAGATGTGGCAATAGACATTCCAGACCCGTCCAATGACAGCACAGCGGCTTCAACCGCACAGCCTGCCGATGTCGCAGACGGGAAAGAAAGGACGACTGTCGCACAGTCAGCTGAACAGTCCGGAAGGCCGACACGTAACAGCGTGTCGAACCATGCACGGCCACGAATCCCCAACCTCCAGCCACACCAGCTGTCTGTAAGACTGAACCAGAGGGGAGTCACCTACAAGTCCTTGTTTGGCGATTATGTGCGTGATGCGAAGTTCATACGTGTCACAGACCCCTTCATACGACATCGGTTCCAGATAGACAACTTCGTGGATTTTGTTCAGATGGTTAGGGAGTGCAGTAACGAACCCGAGGAGGTCAAACTGCACCTGTCAACGAACAATGAGGATGACAAGGTGCCGGAGATGATAGACATCTTCGACGAGCTGGCTAACGAGCTGGCTTCATATGGCATCACCTTCACCTACGACTTCAAGGCTAACCATGACCGCAGCATTCAGTTAGATAACGGGTGGAATATAACCCTGGGGCGTGGCCTTGATATCTACGAGAAGTTCAGTCCCTTCACCGTCGCTCGCGCCGACCAGGCTAGCCGCCGATGCAGGGAATTTACAATCACATACATCAAAAAATGAAGCCGTCAATGACATATTGGGATGTATATAACACTTTTGGAGAGCCAGACTATGAAATAGAACTGGAGCCAAACGAGGATGGGGACGCCTTCTGGTATGCCTTTTTCTATTACGAGCAAGGCTTTATGGTTGCCGGTGGCGCTACCATCCCATTCAGTGACATTGCTGGCTATAGGACTGTATATCATCAATATAATGCTGTTGATGCTATCCGTCACTGCTTTACTTTTATGATGGGTTGGCATAACTCAGACAACCCTCATTACTGTATCTATGTCAGGACATATTCTCTAAAGGAAGAGATTATGATCCCTTGTAGTGGAATAACGGGAGCCATTGATGCAATCATCGGCGAGCTTGAAAACATAGTGAATAGCAAATGAGAAGCAAGATTGAATAATAAGAAAAATAAAAAAATTAAAACAATAATTATTATGAAAAGATTAGGCATACTTTTTTTCTCCTTTTTGCAATTCTGTTGGGTGTTCGCACAAACCTACAACTCTCAAAATTCCCTCAACAGAGTGGCCTTAGTCTATTATTTCCAGGATGAAAAGGGATTCTTTCAAAAGAAAGAGAACTTCAATTTACAAGAAGTGCTCTCAGTGGTATCTACATACGGCTATGACAAAAAATCCCACGAGTTATATATGGAAACTGACCGTGCTAACTGCGTTGTCACAGTAACTGATGACCTTCACAAGGTGTTGAAGAAAAGCAAAAGCATACCTCAACTCAAAAGCGAAGAATTGACAATCAAAGCACAATCAGTGAACAAAGAACTTGAAGAAAAGTTTAGCCGTTTGAACCAAGCCAGACAGCGGCATATCGCAGACTCCATAGAAAGAGTCCGCCAAGATTCCATACGACAGGCACGCGAGGACTCCATACGTATAGCCAAGGCAAAAAGATACTTGCAAAACAACAAATGGTTCCGAGTGCCCGCAAAGAATCAACAGCTATATTGTACATTCTGCGAGAATAACATTAAGGAGGACACCCTGTCCATATATGGTATCAACAATGATTCTATATTTTGGTTTGATCTGAAATGGGGATATCTGGTGAATCCCTATGACCATGTACATGCAGCAAAAGTGCCATTGTCCCTAAAGCAAAACAAAGACTATGCCTACCATTGCGAAGTGTTTGCTGACACAATAAAAGCCAAGTCCGCCGGTTTCTCAACGGGAACGGCTGCGCTTCTCAATGCAAATTCATTCCTCAAATATTTGTCTGACCTGCAGAAAGATGCGCCCAATGGATTCTTTCTTGATTGGGGATGGGACGATGAGTACTCAACCATAACTTTTAATTTCAAATACATGAATACCAACAAGAACACCATCAAATACATTGAAGTGTTCTTTGTCGTAACGAATGATGTGGGTGATGTCAGGAAGACTGGTAGTTTCAAGGGAACTGGCCCATTGGAGCAATGGGAGTCTGCAAGCTGGAACTGGGATCATTCAAGCTATTATGTTGCTGGCGACGCATCCAAAATGAACATATCTAAGGTGATTATCACATACATGAATGGCAGCAAGGTGACTATTCCGAAGAATAAACTCAGATTTGACCATAGTATGGATTAGAGGATTTTAAAGAATACAAAACATGAAGAAGATTCTTTTCAACATTGCAGCTATTACGATTCTTTCATCCACATTCTACTCCTGCTCCCATGAGAATGAGGCACGGGCAGCAGTTGAAAAGTTTATTTCAGCATGGAAGAGCGCCGACGAAGTGGATATGAAAAATGCATATCCTGATGTAGAGAAACTTCCATCCTACTATAAAGCAGACGAAGCATCCATTATTGAAATTAGCTCAGGAGAAAATGACACCTATGAAGCGAAAGTACACATGAAGTTTACCAATGGCTTCGGCAAGACATTTGAGCGAGACATCACCTTCTATGTTGAACCTAAAGAGAAAGACAACAAAGATAGCTACATCGTTTTTGACTCCAAAGGACTGTGCAGCTTCACAGAGAGTGATTCGGAAAAATACTACAAGTTCGCAAAGTCAGTAGGTGCAATTAAGCCTGATTATAAAACCGATGTGCAGATAGCACAGGGAATGGTGGACGCGATGCCTCTGTTCCTGCAATACATGCTTAAAGCACAACTGTACCTTCAGGAGAACGTGACATTTTCTGCATTCAACTGGCAAAAGGGCTATTACTCTGATTATGCTTCTGGTAATGCCGTATGCAAGAACAATACGCCATACGACATCCCTAACCTAAAGTACAAGGTGACATTTTACCGTGGAGATAACGTCGTGACAGAGGACGATGGTTATATCGAATACGGATCATTGAAAGCGGGAGCGTCCACATCCGTCTCATTCTACACCTCATATGTAGGTAATGCGTCAACAGCTCGAATCGAGGCAGTTTTTGACAACGACTTCATTGAAGAGCTAGTCGCAAATTCACGCTATGATGGTACTGAATATAAGGAATCATTAAAGGCAACAAATGATAGCATCAAATAAGGACTTCAACAAAATACAATAATCACAGATGAAAGTATTATCCGTACAACAGCCCTGGGCTTCGGCCATCTGCTCTGGGGTGAAAGATATAGAAAACAGGACATGGCAGCCGAAAGAGGTGCCAGGAAGGATTCTCATCCATGCCGGGGCCAAGAGAGTTCCAAAGGACTTCGACGCAAAGAACCTATGGCCGGAGATGATTTCGACAATGAGCAACCTCAGGCTGTTCGGAATAATGCCTGAATATGAGGATATGCCACTGTCTGCCATCATCGGCTATGTCGAGGTGGTGGGTTTCGATGCTGACAACAATAACGATTCACCGTGGGCAGGACAAGGCTGTACACACTGGCAGTTGGCCGATGCATTCCTATTCGATGAGCCGATTCGTGATGTCAAAGGAAAGCTGGGACTCTTTGACTATCCCCTCGACGAGAACAACCTTCCTCCTGCACACAAGGTCAGTCAGGACTTCCCTGTGTTGGAGGACGGCAGCCTTGAGGTACACATCAGCGACAGCGTATGGCAGATGCTTCAAGAGGATGATTCCGTATTCTGCATGGACATCAACGACCCATACGTCATTGAGACCATTTGTAAGGAGGATTCCTTCGAGCTGAAGGCTGTCAGGGAGATACGGTTCATCCATGCCGATAGAAAGAAATTACAGAAGGACGTGATAGTCCGTAAAGTGACAAACTGCGGATGGGATGCATACAAGGATGCAGAAGGCAAAGATCTTTCATATAAACTTGATGACGACAGCCCCGAAATAACGTGGATGTATGCCGTATACGAACTAGAAAGGGAATAGAGATGGACGGATGGGCACAGACACATTACCGTACAGAAAAAGACTATAAGCAAGTGAAAAACAGTTTTTATGTATGAAAGAGAAGTATTTGAGAAAGATTTTATTATGCTATAATTGTATAGCTGATTATGTCTTTCATTCAAAAAAGAACCATAAAGTCCAACAGCTTTCTGAGAAGAGCCGCTGTTGGGGGCGTATCCCTTCCGAGGTTTGTAACAATAGTTTGGCCGACTTTGGGTGTGCCTCTTCAGAATTTTAGGTACTAAATTTAACCCTCACCGCACCTTCTGTGAAGACCGTGCGGTTCCTAAAAGAGAACATATGAAAATATATATAAATATCATAGCTACTATCCTATTGTCAACTACTTTGGCATGTGGAAACAGACAAAGTGATTCTTTGCCTGTCAGCATATCTTTAGATAAAGAATCAATAGCAGAAGACACCGCTGACATGATAAAGTCGGATGTCATAAGAAGTGACCTGGCCAAGCAGAAAAAGGCAGAAAATGTTGCTCCAACTTCCCGTCACAATAAAGATTACCATGTGCCGCCGAAGGACAATATGCGTGGTTTCGACCCTGCGTCAGAAGATGACATGCCTGACAATGGCATGAGTCGATATATGGAAAACTGTGATGAAGAAGGCTGGGACTAGGGATGAAAAAAAGGATTTTAACTCATGGTACACTTAGGCCAATGGTCATTTATAATGTTTGAAGAATTATTGTCTGAAGAATAGTATTTTGATGTAAAGATAACAGAATATGAGTAAGTTCGCCAAAGCTGATAAAGTTAAAAACACCCTTACAGGTGAGACGGGATATATTATTGATATATACCCGCCACGCCGTGGGAACCAACAATATAAGGTGAAATACGATGACAGAGAGGCAGTAGAGAATAGTGAGAACTTACTGCCTGACATCGACCTGACTGACCCTTTTGAGCGGGTGCGGGAGAATTATTACGACCATTACTCTGATTACCTAAAAGGGAACACCGCATTCAAGATACAAAGCTCCAATAACAGCACCATATCCTCATTGAAAGCCTCCCGAACACTCTTTAGGCCTTATCAATTCAAACCGCTCCTCAAATTCCTTAACTCTGATAACAGACGGTTATTGATTGCTGACGAGGTGGGTCTGGGAAAGACCATTGAGGCAGGGCATATCATGCTGGAGCTGAAGGCCAGAGGCAGATTACATAATGCTCTAGTAATATGCCCCATGTCACTAAGGGCGAAATGGGCAACGGAACTGAATGAGAAATTCGGACTCGACTTCATAGAGATAGACAAGAAGGAGTATCTGCTACATGAGCTTCAATACCATAACGGTGCCGTGAGGGCTGTCATCAACTATGACAAGATCCGTGATACCAGCGAGATACTGAAGCTCATAGATGAACGAGGCATCAAGTTCAGCCTGGTTGTCTGTGACGAGTCACATAAGCTCAGAAACAGCACCACGAGGGTGTATCACGGAGCAGAACACCTCCTGATGTCGGCAGACAGCGTGGTGTTCATGTCGGCAACGCCAATCATGATTGACGAATTCAACCTCTATAACCAGCTGCACTTGCTTGACAACAATTTGTATGACAATCCGGAGATTTTCCGCAACAACGTTCAGCTGAACAGACCATTTGTCAAAGCATTAAGCCAGCTCAACAGCGGATATGGACTACAGGACATAGCAGAAGAGTTGGAAACGTCGGAAGTGACGACGTTCAACACCATCAACGACATAGAAACCACTCAGAAATTCCAGATAAAGGATTATTTCAAGGATTATCCTATATATCAGGAAATTATCGGGCTGATGAAAGGCAACATAGACGACCATGCCATAAGGGCACAGCTGCAATTTGACCTCTCGGAGATGAGTCCTATGAACACCATCTTTTCAAGGACAAGGAAAAAAGAGGTCACCAAAGACTGGTCACAAGCTGTACGCAACCCTTACACACATACCGTCAGCCTGTCGGAAGAGGAGAGAGACGCCTATGAGGAAGCTATTGAGGACTATATCGACGAACATACCACAATAGACGAATATGGCAGGGAGCTGTCGGGAAAGCTGGGGTTGGTAACGGTAAAGCGTCAGCTGGCAAGCAGCGTGTGGGCCTATCTCAATGATTCTGATGACCTTGACCGTGGCATAGACAACTACCAAGACAAGAATGATGCCAAGTTTAACCAGCTTCTGACCATCCTGGAAAGAGTATTCTCCAATGGCAATAAGAAAATCATTGTGTTTGCCATATTCAAGAAGACGCTGAAATACTTGCGGATCCGGCTTCAAAAAGCAGGATATAAATGTGCCGTTATCTATGGTGACAGCAGCATCGACAAGTCAGGAGTGCTTAAACAATTCCAGTTTGACGACAGCATCAAAGTGCTTCTCTCGTCAGAAGTGGGCAGCGAGGGATTGGACATGCAGTTCTGTAACACATTGGTCAACTATGACCTGCCATGGAACCCTATGGTGGTGGAACAGCGCATAGGCCGTATAGACCGTTTCGGACAGGAGTCGCCAAAGGTGAACATCAACACCATCATTGTCGAACAGTCCATCCTTGAAGACATCTATGCCAGACTGCTTATGCGCATCGGCATTTTCAGAGAGTCGATAGGTGACTTGGAGGCCATACTGGATGCAGAAATACGCTTGGGTGACGGCAAGAACATCACCATCCAGGATGCGTTGAAGAACATGGAGCGTGACTTCTACTCTGACAAACTTTCTCCTGAGGAAGTGAGACGTAAAGAGCTAGAGATAGAACAGGCTATTGAGAACGAAAGACTTAATCTCCAAAAAATCGAAGAAGGACTGACCAATGCCCTGACCAACGACTCTTATTTCCAAGAGGAAATAAAGAAGATAGAGAAGAATAACGCTTACGTCACCAGCTATGAGCTGTTGCTGTTTGTCCAACAGATTATCAAAGAGCAACTGACAACATGCGAACTGACCAAATCGAAGAAAAAAGGAGTGTTCATCCTGCATGTACCGAAAAGTGACCAGCGAGCTGTCGTAAGCTTCCTTGAACAGTATCAGCCGGCAGATTCTGACAACAAGAAGCTTTTCCGCAGATACCTAACAAAAATAGGTGGCGAGAACGACCTGGAAATGACCTTCGACCAGGAAATGGCTTTCAAAGACAAGTCGCTGACGTTCATCAACATCTACCATCCTATCATTCAGGCTGGAGTGAGAATGTTTGAAGCGAAACGTGACAAACGTCAGTGTACATTCTTCTTTGAGCTTAACTCTGAGAAGCTTCCTGAAGAGATTCACGAAGGCCTGTACATGCTGGCCATCTATAAGATAACAGTGTCGAGGACTTTATTTGAAAGGCCTATGACAACAGAGTCATTATATCCGTTATTATTCGATATTTCTGATGACTCCATCATCGACAAACAGGAGACTGCCGAGGCATTCATGGGACGGGCACAAGTTGACGGCAGATATGCTCCATTAGAGGATGGCTACAAGTTAAACGAAGATATAATCGCAAACGTTCGCTACGACTTTACAGATAGTGTGACATCGTATGTGCAGCGTTATAAGCAGGATGTTAAAAACCGTATAGAAAACAGTAAAAGGCTACGCTATCAGCAGACCATCCAATACTACGACTCACGTCAGAAAAATTTTGAGAGGAATATCAGCTCACAAGAAGCGATGAGGGAATATGCACTCACGGTAGACGATGATGATGAGTTGAGACGGGCAGAAAACGTACTTCGCCTGCTACGGGCCAACCTGCGAGACCTTTTGGAGAAAAAGGAAGCGGACTTGGAACGCATCAACAGGGACGTACAGCTTACTGTAAAATATGAAATCAAATCTTTGAACCTTGTAAAAGTGTATTGAGATTATGGATAAGATAAGAATAGGACTTGATTTTGGAACACACCAAACAAAGATATGTGTACAACGCACACCTGATGAAGGTCATGGTGAACCGAACTATGAGTTTCTTTCCTTCTGTGATCTGAAGGGGGAGATGCAGTATTTCCTGCCATCAATAGTACAGCTGAATAAAGACGATACTTTATCCTATGGATTTACAGACCCTGACTTCATGAAGGACGGTCTGGAAAAACCTGTAATGCCAAAAATACCTATCGAATCCGACTTCGATATTGCTGAGACAGCAAATGCACTATACGGCAAGTATGCAACAGACAAGAACGTCCCTGATGACCTCCAAGCACTTACGGAGATGCTGGCCATAAGGAAGAAGATGCTTGAAAGCAAGGAGAAAGAACAAAAAGCGGAAGCACTGACTCGATACAAAGCACAGATGAAGGAATACCACAGGTCTGTCAACATCTACCGCTACTTCAAACAGGCCACCTTCGTCGGACATGAATGGAATAAAGGAATACCAAGCAAGTTGCTTTGCGTCTGGTATCTAGCATACGTCATCTTCCGGCTTGAAGAGAAATTCGGACAGAACTTCTCCATCAATATGGGCGTACCTGCTGACCAGAAAGGATTCTCCATAAAAAGCCGTTTGGCAGTTGAAATACTGGCAAGTGCCTACTTCCTGGTGGAAGATGTCTACAAAAATGATATAAAAAGTTTCCTTCTAGAGCCTATAGAAAAGCTGAAGGAAAAGACAAAAATACAGAAATACTCATATGAGCTAAAGGATGAATATAAGATACAGATCTTTCCCGAAGCCTATGCAAGCCTGATTGGATTAACATCTAAGGGGAAAATATCTGAAGGCATGAGCCTTACCGCAGATATAGGAGGTGGCACGACAGATATATCCTTTTTTACCATCAACGACAAGAATCCTGTCATATACCGCTACTGGTCAATTCCAGAGGGCCTTAACTATGTCGCGGAGATGTCTGGTTTCGACTATTCGGATGGTTCCTTTGAAGAGAAAGCAAGCGGGAACGTCATAGACAGCTATAACGCCAAGAAAATCGAGATTGTCAACATACTGATAAGAGATTTGAAGTCCGCGCTTGGTGGGACTGGCGTTCCCAAAAAGAACTTGATGAAGGCGCTTGAAAACAGAGTCCTAGTCTATTCCGGGGGAGGTAGTACATTTGATTTTCTTGCCAATCCATTGGATACATTCTCTGATGTCAAACTTGTAGACGCAAGTATATGGAAAGAAGAAAACATAAAAGACAAGGATGAGGTATCAAGGTTAAGCGTATTGTTGACAACAGCCTATGGCCTGTCTATGGGTAAAAACGACCAGGAAGTAAAACTGGAGCCTTTCTCCTCATTATTTGGAGGAGGTAATTTCCAAAAGCGCGAGAAAGAACAGATACAAGCAATCGATAAAGACATGTGCTGATATGAAGAAATATTATCTGCTCGATTATGTTACATACTCCGTAGAAGATAAATATGCTATGGAGGTCTTGTATAATGTCATGAAACAGACAGTGGCAATACATCATTTCGACCTGAAAGACGTACAGCATTTCCACATTGACGGCAGGTTCCATGGGGAGGAAATCTCTATCTCCATACGGACTCAATATAAAACTACCCTGCATATCCTTGCCCTGCTGTTGTCTATTAGAGTACTGATGATAAACAACAAATGTATCAGCAATTGTGAGGATGACTTCCTTATTTTCCCGCCATCGACAAGGGAAAGATTTGAATGGATTGGCTATGCAGATATAATTATGAGCTGTATGGATGATGATGAATTCTCCATGATATACGAGATGCTTGAAAGCGCGTATTTTGACGAAGAATTGGAGGAAGAGCAAATAACAAAATTCCGTGATTCTGTTGCCATTCCAGAATATAAGAACATTTTGTTATTCTACCAGAATAAAGCTGCAAGAAACATTGGTGCCCATATCAACGAGGATGTTATATGTAACAATGCTTTTGTAGGAGAAAAAATAGCTTCATATGATGTGCCGGAAGACATCGTGTACGTTGGGAATACAGCATTTTCATATTGTAACAGTCTCAAAGAACTTCGGTTCAAAGGGAAAGTGTTGTTAGGAAAATTCCCAATTGTCGAATGTCCTCAATTACGACACATTATCGTACATAAACAATATCTCGACTATTACAAAGAGCAGTTGCCCTACTATAAAGACTTCATCACCACGGAAGAACAATTACGTGAAGAGTCAGAAAAATTAAAACAAGAAAAAGATTCCCCCAAAGCAGATATAAAGCTAAAGACTGATGACAACAAAAGAAGGGTAGACACGGAGTCGTTAGATAAAGTGTTTGACAAGAAAGTCACCTCATACAAATATTTCTGGTGGCTATCAATCATCTCGCTTGCCAAAGAGCGCAACTTAATGTGCATCCCTTACAAAGACATCATTGTAAGAATGGCCTCATTAGCCTGGCCACTTGTGTTTGATGAAAAGATAAGTTTCGGCGGACGAGATATGATGTCCAAATACCTGGACGAGATACTTAATGTGACAATGCTTGACAAAACATCATCCATTGAAACGGTTGAGAAGCATCTTAACAGATATTACACAACATCCGGAGTTGATGATATCCTAACCCCTTTATTAAAGAATGTGCCATATAGATTCCTTTCTCCGTGGATAAAGTTCACCACAAGTGAAGAGGTCGCTCAAAAGTCAAAAACTACGGATTATATTGGGCCGTATGTCATAAACGTAAACAATATATTACTTAATGACCAATGGAAGGTATATTTGAAAGATAATTATCTTGAACAATGCCTTTTCTCCCTTCGCTCATTTATTGACTATGCAGCGCTATATAATAACGACACTAAAGTAAAGAGTCTCTTTAAAGTGTTATGGAATCAGATGGAAAAATACTGAAACGGATGGGAGGAAAGCATGACTAAGCTTCCATAAGGAAGATATTGTTATAACCAAACTTATAAAGGAAACGAATAATGGATAAAAGAGAAGCCATCCGTAGGTTAGAGGATGCAAAAGACCTGATAATTGAGGCCCAGTATATGATAGAGGGCATTCTCCCTCATGTCAATATATTGGGTGTCAAGAAAATGGAAATATTGGAACCTGTAACAGACATCCTCAAAATCTTGTCTCAACTGAGCATGAAAGGTAATATTAACACCGACATCCCCATTGAAGGCATGTACAAGATGTTGTACCACGACTATAAAAAGGTTTGCCAGGAGAAGAAAGACCTTCAGAAAGATGTGGTCGCTCTGATGAGTGACAAGCAATGGGATTTGGAAACGGCTTCTCTTAATCTCAAACTGATGCGGGCTGAAAGGGAAATTGAGGACTTACACAAGATACTGGAATCCAAGAAAGAGAGAATATCATACCTTAAAGCTCAAAAGACAGACCTTAGGCATAAACTCAAAGGACTCGGATACAATATACAAAATGTTGATGAGGACTCTGAAAATGAAGCGGATGAATGAAGGAGTGCTACTTTAAATATTGATCAATATGCCGAACGATACACAGAACCTTCCCGCAGTGAGCTACTATACTCCAGTGGAGTTAGTCGGCATCTACCGCTCATTCCTTGAAAGAGGAAAGAGTAATGGCGTGGTTTGGCTGCGAGGCATATACATTCAGAAGCCCAACCAGAATCCTGGATGGGCTGCTTTCTATGACGAGCTGCGGGATGTCAATACAAATGTGACCCAGTCAAACAGTCTCGTTCAGGTGGGCGGCATTATTGAACTAAACCCATTTACCAACGGCACCATACAAATTGTAGTCAATGTCACACGATTCGAGATAGTCAAAGACCAGTTCATCACAGAGAACGAGCTGAAGCTGTTCGACCTCAGAAAGAAAAAACTTGCCTCCGGCCTGAAAAACGTCAAGGCCGTTCTCAGCCAGATAATTATAGAAGGCAAAAGGAAACCGAAGGTGGCACTTATCCTGGCACAAGGAACAAGGACACAGGGGGACTTTGAGGATGGGTTGCGTGCTGCAAGAGCGTCCTTTGACTTCGATGAGACAAAGGTGACATTCACACAGACAGAGGCACTATGCAACATCATCAGAAGCCTGGACGGACAGGGATATGATGCTATCGCCATCTATCGTGGCGGCGGCATTGACTCTAATACGGACGTAGACAAGCCCGAGGTCATCGAAGCCGTCGTGAGCCTGAGGACAGCCTTCGTATCAGGTGTGGGACACAGACCGGAAACTATATTCTTACGCGAAGTGGCTGACTACTGGACTTCGACACCGCAGGGTCTTGGACAGTATTTCTCAGAGATTCATGAGAATGCTTCTGCCATGCGTAACAACTCCCGTGCAGCACTCATCGAGGACATCAAAAAACAGTTCATCAAGCAGATTGAAGATGCAAACAAGAAGAACAAGGAGTTGCTTGAACAGGTTGGAAAGCTGAATAAGCAGGCAGAAGAACAGCGTAAGGCAAATACTGAAAACCTGAAAAAACTTCAAGAGGAAAACGCCAAGGCTCACCAGAAACAACTGGAAGAGAATAAGAAAAACCTCGAAACACAACAAAAGAAAAATGACGATGCTCTTGCCAAAGTCCAGGCTCAGGCTAAGGAGCAAATGGATAAGTCCAACAAGCAGAATGAGGAATTACAGAAGAAAATAACTGAGCTGACAAAAACCAATTCTGAACAGATGGGCAAACTCCAAGGTCAGCTGAAGAAACAGACAGAGGAGAATGCAAAACAGGCAAAAGACTTCAAAGAGAGCTTGACGAAGATGCAAACAACTAACGGTGAACTGAACAAGTCACTGCAGAAGTTGACTGCACAGAACACACAAGCTGCCAAAGATCTTAATGATGCGAAAGACAGGCAGAGACAACTAGAAAGGCAACTCGAAGAGGCTCTGAAAAAGAAAAGGGGATGCTTGGGAATGGTAACCACTGTAGTTACTCTGATTGGTCTTGCGAGTTGGATAGTGTGTATACTAATCTGATATTTGCATAATATACTGAACTAATACAACATGATATGTACGACAACGAGAAAATCAAACGAATAGTGAAGAAGGTATGCGCTGGGGCAAAGGTGGATGTGAACATCCATGTGAATGGCTCACGCGCCGAAGGGTACTCTTTCATCGTTACCGGCATGCTTTGCTCTTGGGTGGTAGATGCACTCATAAAGGAGATCAACAATGCCTGTCCTGACGAGAGGCCTCTTGGGACATGGAGGATACAGGTGGGTAGCAGCCAATTACCATGCCCAGGAGTGAAGCCTGAACAAGCAAATGACTGTGTGGAGCTACGCCTGATGTGGGCGGATTATGATAAAACTGCCATATTCAAGAATTGTAAAGCTATAAAACAGTGACTATAAGACGAATGGACAAAAGAGGAAGAATCATTAGCGTCATCCTATTGCTGTTTGCTGTCATGCCGAATGTTAAGGCGCAGCAGACAACACTGTCTCGGAATGATGCGGAGCGGATACGAGACCAGATTGTCGCAGAATGGCTATCCAACCAGACAGGGCTGCTGAAAAAGAACGATGAGACAAACTGCATAACCCAAAATGGTCTTCGCATGCGATATGACATGAAAGTCTACGGACAGGAGCCAACTGATGGAAGAAGCCTGTGGATCTCGATGCACGGCGGCGGCAATGCTCCCACGGCCCTCAATGACAGCCAGTGGGAGAACCAGAAAAGACTGTACCAGCCCGAAGAAGGGATATATGTTGCTCCTCGCGCCCCATGGGATGATTGGGACATGTGGTTCAAGCCCCCCATCGACTCTATGTTCGATGAGCTGATACGGACAATGGTTGTCTTTCATCATGTAAACCCAAACAATGTTTACCTCCTGGGGTACTCTGCTGGAGGCGATGGTGTCTGGCGCATGGCACCGCGCATGGCCGACCGCTGGGCGGCAGCATCGATGATGGCAGGTCATCCTGGCGATGTCAACATGCTGTCACTGCGTAACCTGCCGTTCATGATATGGTGTGGTGGTGACGATGCTGCCTACGACCGCAACCGTGTCAATGCACAGCGGGGCTTGGAAATGGATTCCCTTCAGCAGTCCGACCCGACGGGATTCATTCATGAGACGCATATACTGCCAGGAAAGCCTCACTGGATGGATCTTGAAGATAAGGCTGCCTTGCCGTGGATGGCCCAGTATCATCGTCACCCATATCCATCTACAGTGGTTTGGGTACAGGGTGACCGTGGACACAAACATTTCTACTGGCTTGGCGTACCAGAGGAAGAGACAAAGAAAGGGGCTGATTTGCGTGTCTCAGTCAAAGATAACACTATCAACATTGACACTGAGGATTACACCTCCGTCACGCTCTATCTCAATGACAGCATCATCAACCTCAACAAACCTGTTACTGTCAAATGGGGAAAGCAAACTGTGTATAAAGGCCGCCTGCCTCGTACTGAAGAAAACATGCTTAGTACCATCAACCAGCGCGGCGACCTTGCTTACTGCTTCCCTTCGCAAGTGACGGTGAAGAAAAGAGTGAAAACCTCCAAGTAGAATAGTATAATATGATTACGATAGAAGATGCACTTAGAATAGCCATTGAGGCACATGAAGGACAGAAAGACCTTGACGGAAATCCCGTCATCCTGCATCCAATGACGGTGGCAATAGCTGGACGCAACCGGGAGGAGCAGATAGCCGGTCTGCTGCACGATGTCGTGGAAGACTCTGGCATTACGTTTGATGAACTGATACGACGCGGCGTTGATGAGATTATCGTTGATGCCCTGAGACTGCTGACACACGACAAGAATAAGATGACTTACGAAGAGTATGTGAAGCAGATTGCTTCCTCTGGCAACGACATTGCCATACATGTCAAATATAACGACCTTTGCCACAACCTCCAACGGGGCAGGGCTGGAGGCCATTGGAGCATAGTGGCAAAGCATGAGAAGGCATTGAGTATAATAGAACCTTTGGTTAAGCAGATATGAGATACTTAAGGAACAATAAGGAAAAGGCTGTCATCCGAGAAGATGATGTGGCATTCGCTTCTATAAGGTGTTTGACGGTCAAAACCGATGTGTCTCAGAAGAGATACAGGCTGATAAAGGCAGCAAAATAGCATACGGTGAAGTTGGAATTGGTGCCCATTACCCTCTTACAGAGGTTGACAAGAACTGGTACGATTCCTTTGGCCGTGACTGGCGCTTTGACACCAGAAATGGCTGTACAGTTTTGTTGTTTGACAGAAGGGTTTATACACAAGAGATGTTAGATGAGCACAACGCGCTAGATGAAATCTACAACGACGGAGAGCCTTTTGATGACATCTACGAAGTGCTGGGTGATGTTTGAATAAATAATCAACAAAAATATGTTAGGAGCAATCATAGGTGACATAGTAGGCAGCCGATGGGAGTTCAACCCCACCAACGACTATAACTTTGAGTGGCTGTCAAAGGAGAACAGCTTTACAGATGACACCATCTGTACAGTAGCCATTGCAGACGCACTGCTGCACGAAAGAGACTTCGGTGAGAGCATGCACGACTGGTGCAACCGCTACCCGCATCCTATGGGAGGCTATGGAGGACGATTTGCACAGTGGGCACACAGCAACAACCCTCAGCCGTCCAACTCCTTTGGTAATGGTGCTGCAATGCGCGTCAGTCCTGTGGCCTACTGGTATGAATATATCGATGACGTGCTTGACGCAGCAGCGGCCACGGCTATCCCCACGCATAGCCATGATGAGGGTATCAAAGGAGCACAGACGGTAGCACTGGCCATCTTCAGGGCTTTACAATTCAACAAGAAGTCCTATCAGTCTGCACCCATGCACATCGACGAGATACTGAAGGAGTGCGTACAGTTCTCTGGCTATGACATCAACATGCCGAAGGCATCGGTACTGAACCGATTTGACGAGACGTGCCAAGGGACTGTGCCCGTTGCGCTGAAAATCATCAGCATGGCAACGGACTTTGTGGATGCCGTGCGCCTGGCCGTCAGCCTCGGAGCAGACGCAGATACGCTCGGCGCCATCGTGGGAAGCATTGCTGAAGCCATCTGGGGGCTGCCAAGTGGTGTCATGTTAAATGTCATTGACATGCTCCCAGAGGAAATGCAGCATGTCTACGCGGAATTTCGTCACAAAAGACCGTGGATAATCAAAAAACTGATTGACACGACGTTCTACAGAAAGGAGTTCAGCGAAGCAGCCTGGGACTTGCTCGAAGACGGTGACCGTGAGGAACTGAGGGACATAGTGGACAATGTGAAAAACGAGAAGCGGAAGCTGATGGCTGAGCGTGGCAAAGCAAGAGATAATTGGTAGGAAAGAATGGATAATATGAAGGAAATAGAAGATGCCCTGAAGGGGATGCTGGAGAGTTTTCGAGAAAAGGAGGCTCGCGAGCAGAAGGAGCGACAGCAGGAGAAAGAAAGGGAGAAGAGAAGAAAGGAACTATACCATTTCTTCTATGAGAAAGCCGCTCCCATGACTTTTTTTGTACCTAAAGGGTCGTCAATATTAAGCTCAGAAGGAACATTGGAAGCCGAGAACGAGACCACATCGTCCACAGCGGCGAACACAAAGGACTAAGCACAATACTGAACAGGAAACAAACAATTGAATAAACCATGATAAGAAAGGTTATATTGATAATATCCGTACTATAGGAGATAGAATAGAACAAACTTTTACTGAATCTTGGTATTCATCCGAAGATATCAAAAAGATGTTGCAGGAGATCTATGATGATTGTTGCCCTGGACTTACTGCAAAAGCTACTGATTTACGCAAGTATCTCGATTGTAAAGTAAAGAAGGAAACGATTGATGGCAAACGAGTAAATGGCTATAGAATAACACACTAATATAGAGCATATCAGAAACAACTGGTATGCTCTTACCATTTTTCAATATCAGCATTGGATTTCACCTTTTCTACAACAGATTCCTGAAAGTTTGGGTAACATTTGATCTTGGTTAGACTTTCGGAACAGGAATCAGTCATTGAAAAATAACGTAAAGATTTTGCTTTTATTTTTTGGATTATTCTGAAAAAACATGTATTTTTGTGCCGTAAGATTTTATGTTGGGTATAATATGATGACATCAATTAAGTTAAAGCCTTGGATTGGCAAAGATTATTCCTCTGGGGGAATATTCAAAAAGCGAATAATGGTAATCAGCCATTCTTTGTTATGTTATGACAATCTTAATGAACAGGAGCAGTGTGTTTTTACCTCAGAAGTGGTTAGTGACTATTTGTATCAAGTAGAAAAGTCAAATGGCGATAGTAGAATATTTAGGAGTTTCTCAAACTTTGAAGATTCTTTGATGTCAATGCGTCCTAATAAGATGCAACGAATAGCCATTTGGAACTCATTGTTGTTCTATTCGTATAACCAAAAACTATTCTGTCTAAGGGGGAACAAACCAGAACCGAACGATTGTGCGGTGAATGAAAGGGCATTCTTTGAAGCAATAGAGCAATATCGCCCAGATTATATCGTCGTATGGGGAGGAAAAACTTTTGGGTTAATGCCTGATAACCACTTTAGATGGGGGGAGAATATACAAATGGAAGGTGGTATTCATCGTTTTGGTTTTTATGACCTTAATGATGGGATATCTGTAAAAGTCATACCGATTTATCATCCCGGCGGTTTTTGGCACACTGGAAATAAAGAAATACTTAGGAATCACATATATGGAGAGACTTCTCCTGTGTTCTCGGAAGAAGAAGTTCAAAAAAAGTTAGATGAATCAACACCCAAACAAATTGATGCCCTTAAAGAGCGCCTTAAAGAATACGGATGTGATGACGCAGCCGATAAGCTCCAAAAAATATATGATTGGATGAAAACAGAAAGACAATTGTTTATTTATGATGAAGAAAAGTGTAAAATCAAGTTGAATTCTGCTGGGAAACTGCCTGCATGGGGATATGTGATTGATGAGAAGTTGTACGGTAAAAATGGTTTTATTGATAGTTCTATTTTACCGCGTAGAAACTTTGATGGATTCGTATTAACAAATAATGGCACAGAAATATTGGCAAAAACTGCTGTTAATAGATATAATAGAAGAAAGGATGGTCAGAATGTTAGAGAACAATATAATTATACTGAATGGTACAAGATAATTGATAATGCCTTTGATGAAATGCACATTTCGGATTAATTATCCAGATACCGTTTTTTGACGAAGTTACAGGTAAGTTATATAATGGTTCCATAATAAAAATGGAGAAACAATAAAAAAAAGGACATTCAAGGAATAAAGACTATTTAGTTGGATTTTTCTTCATATTTTTGCGCCATCATTCAGGATAACCTGTTTGGTGGCGCGATCTTTGACATACTGACAAGCGGAAGAGGATTGAAAGGCAATCCAGAGAATAAAAACATTATTAACAAAATTAACAGCGTATGAAAAAAATAATAACTACTGCAACAATTCGTGATAGGAATAACAATTGTTATATTGCTGTGCTCAATGACACTAATGAGATTATTAGTCTCAGAGCGAAGAACGTCAATTACATATATGGAGGTGAACTAAACCTCGAAAGCAAAGAAAAGCCTGTAGTGCCGGTAATTGGAACTCCGCATCAATACAACGAGGGACAGTACTGGTGGATTCCTGACTTTAAACGTATCATGTCTGAGCGTGAGCCAGAGAGCCAAACAACCGAGTATAAGAGTTCACTTCTCCATACCAACTTCGACTGTCCGGCTAACAACGAACCTCGTCTACAGATGGATGAACTGGCAAGATCCATGGCTGGCGGCTGGAACTCAGGACACCCTCTCGACATCTTTGTTGGCGTGGATAATCGGACAAGAGCATACAAAGGTCTCAGTGAAGAAGTCCAAAGATTGAAGAAGGAGGAGTATATCGCTCAATTCAGAAATCACCTTTCCCAAATCTCGAGTGGAAGCTTCTTTGTAATTCCGAAGATGGATTTTGAGGTTATAAATAATCGTGAAATATTTCATATTCATGTGCCCGCAAATGAGAGAGGAGATCTCGTGCTGCTAAGGGGCACCGAGCTCTGGGTGCGCCTCGACGCATCAAATCACATGTTGAAGAATGAAGCTCTTATTCAATATATAACTGATAGAGCCATTCGAAAGAATACCAACCTAAATAATAATTAAAGTACATTAGCCTTAAACCACTTCCGCTTGTTAATTTGTCTTCCTACGGGAGCGTCTAAACAAACGTTGGTGCTTGTCGCCAGCAAGTTTTTAACAATTAATTATTTGAAACTATGCAAAAGATAAACAAATTACCGTTCAAATTGCGAGAGTTCCTGGCTCAACACGCATATGATTTCGACAAGAGAGATTTCGCCAAGTCAGTCGGAATGACAGAGAAGCATCTTCAAGAAATTATTTCAGGAGAGGTGCCTTCCGAAAAGGACTATGCAGAAACCGTGATCGCCATGACCGTTATCGAAGCGAAAGGTTGGAGCTACTGGGAGCACATGAGTCAAGGGCAAAAGAGTGAACTTGCCGCCAAATTTATAGCTGCTGGCGGGTCAACTATGACCGTTGGAGGCATGATAGCGGTTATTTCAGCCTGTGGAGTTCCTGGACTCAGTGCAGCGGGTATAGCATCAGGCCTGGCCGCGATTGGAGCGCTCGTGGGTGGCGGCATGGTCGCTGGAATAACGGTATGTAGCGCTGCCCCGCTTGTAGTGGGCGGAGTTCTTTATGCTGCGTGCAAGAAGGGAAAGAAGCCCGTGATGTATTTTAAGAAGAAAATGTTTAATAATAGAACCAATAGAACCATGTGAATATGAATACGAATAATTTTTTTTCAATTTTCAAAGGTGAATTCTATGAATTATGCCGATGCATGATTCTTGGTGAAGCCCATGTATGTGGAGAGTGTGAACCTGCACAGTGTCAGCAGTTGAAGGATCAAGCATGTGTGGAAGGACATATCAGGATGATTAATGACCATATAAAAAATAATTGTGTGCGAACCTACAGAAGGTTGGAGAAAGAATTCTTGGGGCAGCCCCTCGAGTGCGAGAAGGAGCGGTGGCAGTGGTATAACCGATTTCTATTTACCAACTTTCTCGGTATTACAATGCCGCAAAGCGGAACTGCGCCCGATGAAAAGTTTTATTCAAAAGCATGTCAAAAACGCTTCCTCAATATTGTCATGAACTTCAAACCACGCTGTCTGTTTGTGCTTGGTGATAGAGTGTTTAGCCATCTGCCAGGAGACGAAAGCGATTTATGGACGAAGCAGCCCATAAAACTGGACAATGGTGATAGCTTTGACATCTGGACTCTACACCATGGCGGCAATGTGGTGCAAACCCTAAAACTTCTTCATCCTGCATCGAGAATGAGCGAAAAAAACTTCGAGAGGATGTATTATCGAATTCGATATCTAATGGAGAAAAATTTATGAATAAATATTTTTGCCCTGTTATAATATGGGCTTGCAGTCTTAACTTATAAATGTTTAAACAAAATGAATTCAATGGCAATTATTCAACTTACTGTCGGCATAATCTTCATCAGCGAAGTGTCTGCCCGTATCTTCCGTGAGACCCCACTCACCGTATACTACCATCTCTGCCGTCCTTTCTTTCTCAGTATGCCGATGCAGCTCGCGATCTTCATAACATTCATGGAAACTGTGATAGGTGTAGTCTTGGCATTTAAAGGCCTACTTATGATGTTAAGAGAAACAGTATGACTATGGAATTCATCGGGAACCATTTGTCTATTGGATTGAAAGAAAAAGTATTGGAGGGAGTAGTATCTCTCGCCGTTACATTAGTTGATAGTAATAAAACCATGACCACTGAGGAGTTAATCAAGTGGATCAATGATAACTACCAGGGATTCCAACATCCCTATGGTGATTGTCGTGGAATCCTCCAAGCTTCATTCAGACGTGCAAAATTCAATAATGATGAACGAGGGATGGACGCACTTGTTAGGGCGTTCACAAATGTAAACGGTTTACCAATTTGGTTTGAATGACATCACGAATAAAGTATGAAGAAAATATTTAGATATTCTCCATCTCATTTGCTACACGGGCCTCACAGTCCCTCATGGCATCGAGGGTCTTTTGCAGCACTTCATCCAAAGGCCATCCCAGCATTTCTGCTCCCTGTTCAATGACCTCACGAGAGCAGCCTGCGGCAAATCCCTTTGACTTGTACTTCTTCTTCAGCGATTTCAGTTCCATGTCCTGAACGCTCTTCGAAGGGCGCATCAGGGCGGCTGCCCATATCAGTCCTGTCAGTTCATCGGTAGCATAGAGCACTTTTTCCATCAGGTGTTCTGGCTTCACATCTACGTGCAGGCCGAAAGCGTGGCTACAGATGGCATGAATCATGTCCTCGCCAACGCCACCTTCACGCAGCAGTTCTGGGGCTTTGATACAATGCTCCTCGGGATATAGTTCAAAGTCGATGTCGTGCAGCAGGCCGACCATTCCCCAGGAATCCACTTCGTCGGCAAAGCCCAGTTGCACGGCATACCAGCGCATGACACCTTCCACCGTCAATGCATGCTGCAGGTGAAACGGGTCTTTGTTATACTTTCTCAGCAGCTCCCACGCTGTCTCTCTTGTAATCTGACTTTCCATTATCCTTGCTTTTTATTATATTTGTCTTACCAATCACTTAACCCCATGGACAAGCGTTTTCAAGGTGTAAACGGATTTCGAGGCGGTAATGAACAGGATATCACGTTCCTTTCCGCCGAAACAGACGTTGGCCGTCCAGTCCTCAGGGATGGGGAAGTGGGCAATCTTATGGCCATTCTTATCGAAGACGGTCACGCCGTCGCCAGTAAGATAGATATTCCCACGGTCGTCTATCGTCATCCCGTCAGAACCCATGTCGGTAAACGCCTGCCGGTTTGACAGGGATCCGTCGGGCTGGATGTCGTATCTCAGTATTCTGTTTACCTTTGCCTCTGCCACATACAGATGTTTCCCGTCGGGCGTTCCGACAATGCCATTGGGCTGGTTCAGCGTCGAGTCGAGCATCACCAGCTGCTTACCTCCAGGAGCGAGAAAATACAAGCCTTCCACAGACTGCTGGCGCTCTGGGTTGCGTGCCCAATAGTCGCGCTTGAAATAAGGGTCGGTCAAATAACAACTGCCGTCCTTCGCAATCCATAAGTCGTTGGGGCCATTCAGCAGTTTCCCGCGATAGTCGGTTATCAGTGTGTCGGCTTGACCTTTCATGTCGAAACGCCAGAGCTGGTTGTCCATATCTGCACAGGCTATCAAATTGCCTTGGGCATCAAAATACAAGCCATTGGAACGACCACTATGATCGGTGAACAGCGTGATCTCGCCTGATTCGCAGTTCCAACGGTAAATCTTGTTGTTGGGTTGGTCTGTAAAAAAGACGTCACCTCTTGCATCTGCCGCAGGACCCTCCGTAAAGCTATACGAATCTGAGACTCTTACAGGGCTTTCTCCTTCTGCGACAATATCGTTCGACTTAGCCTGAGAACATGCACTCATCACACAAAGAACAGTGCATGACAAGACTAATAATGAGATTGAAAACCGTTCTTTCATAAGTGAAGTATTGCTTATAGGTAAGTTACCGTTTCCTCTATTGGCTTACGACTGTTGTGATTGGCAAGTGGGCCTGCGCCTTCTGCCGGGTAGCCGAGGGCGAGACAAGTCAGAATCTCTTCGTTCGCTGGCAACTGGAAAACTTCGGCCATCTTGTCGGGGTCGAAGAAGTTCACCCAACAGCTGTCCACACCCACGCTCTTCGCGCAGAGCATCATGTGAGTGGTCACGATGGTGGCATCCTCAATGCCTGAGTCATACTTCTGGCCGGGATAGGTAAACACGTTGTTCTTGTCGAAGGCCACGATGAGCATGGTCGGCGCACCGTATCGGCACGGCGTGAGTGCATCGACTTTGGCGAGTCCTTCTGCCGACTGCACCACATAGACATGCTGTTCCTGCAGGTTCTTGGCTGTCGGAGCCAAACGTCCTGCCTCCAGGATACTGTCTAACTGTTCCTTACTGATCTGACGTGAGTCAAACTTCTTGCAGGAGTACCTGCTTCTTGCTAATTCTAAGAAATCCATAATTGTACATTTATTTAGTTTTGTGTCATCATTTATTTGCCGACTTTCTCACCGTGGGCATAGACTACGTTCATCCGTTCAACGGTGATCTTCTCCCAGACGTGTTCCGTCACGTAAATCTCATTGGCGAGGTATTCGCCAAGCTCTTCACGGTTCTGAAACTCCATGATGAGTACCGACCCTTTCAGCTTTCCTTCATCATCCAACATACCCCCTGCAACAACGAGGTGTTCCTTCAATCTCTCCATGCCTTCCAAGTGCAGGGGACGTACCTCCATCCTCTTGTCCAGCATCCCTTCGCCGTCGTAGGCTGTAATTGCAAATTGCATTCTTGTTGTCTTTTGATTAATAATAATGATTTATTTTTCCAACGTTTCCACCACCTCTTCCAACAGGCTGATGATGGGCAGGTGCTGCGGACAGGCATCTTCGCACTGTCCGCACTGAATACAAGCCGAAGCCAATGTGCCGCCAGGGCGCCAGCGGTATTCGTTGCGTGCCTCGGTGAGATTGTCGTACATCTTATAGACATTCATCACGGCGAAGATTTCGGGGATGTGGATGCCCATAGGACAGCCTGGCGTGCAATAGTGGCAGGCGGTGCAGGGAATGTCGGCAAACTGCTTCAAGGCATTGTTGGCTTCGCCCAGCACGCGGTGCTCTTCGTCGCTGAGGGGTTGGAATTCCTTCATGAAAGACAGGTTGTCCTCCATTTGCTCCATGCTCGACATGCCGCTGAGCACCACCATCACGTTGGGCAGCGATGCCGTGAAACGGACGGCCCAAGATGCAAACGACGCATCTGGATTTGCCTGCTGCAGGATGTCCTTCACAGGCTGGGGCGGATTGGCCAGTTTGCCGCCCTTTACGGGCTCCATCACGATAACGGGCTTGCCGTGGCGCGTGGCAATCTCGTAGATGCGGCGCGAACAGATGAGCGGATCTTCCCAGTCGGCATAGTTAATCTGGAGTTGCACGAATTCCACGTCGGGATGGTCGGTGAGCAGCTGTTCGAGATGCTCTGGCGTGGAATGGAACGAAAAGCCATAGTGCCGAATCAGTCCCTCAGTCTTCAGCTTCTTCATGTAGTCCCAGATGCCGTAACGGTTGAAGTTGCCGATGTTTCCCTCGTCGATGCCGTGCAGCAGATAGAAGTCGATATAGCCGGCGCCCGTGCGCTCAAGGCTTACGCGAATCTCGTTCTTGGCTTCCTCCTCGCTCTTGGCGGCGAAGTCTGAGCAATTGAGCTTGTCGGCCAGGTAATAGCTCTCGCGGGGATAGCGGTCGCAGAGTGCAGCCTTGGTAGCTTCCTCCGAACCCTCGTAGATGTAGGCTGTGTCAAAGTACTTGCCACCAGCCTCGATGAAGGCATCCACCATCCTCTTGGTATGCTCCAGGTCGATGTCGTTCGTGCCTACCACTCTGGGCAGTCGCATCATGCCAAAGCCCAGTTTCATATAGTTATCAATCAGTTGAGTTTCCATATTTTACATTAAAAGTCTTGACATAAGGATTGCCGAGTGTGAATGATTCCCAGCTCTCGCTGCCTGGCCTATTAGGGTTGCCGTATTTGACGAAGTTCGTCCAGCAGTCCATCACCTCGTCGGCCAGTCTATAGTCGGCCTCCGTCATGGGGCGCCAACTGCGATTCAAGGTATGGAACATATACCACAGCTCGGCAGAATGGAAGGCTCCGTCGTGAGTGCCGGGCAGTTTGCGGGCGAAGAGATATTGGTAGGCGGGGCGATGGTCGAGCGAGTCGCGCAGGAAGCAGAACTCATCTATCTGCTTGCCCATCGGACGGATGTCGTCGAGTGTACAGCCTATCATGTAGTTGGCATCGGCCAGGTGCTGTTGGCGGGCAGCATCGTCGAAGCTCTCAGTCAGCAGGATGCCATCGATGTGAGGACGGAAGAGGTTCATGCCCTCGGCCTTGAATATCTCAAGCAGCCGCTCGGCAGGTACGGCGCGCATCGCCTTCAGGCTGTTATAGCCGAACTTATCCATAAATGTCTTGCCCGTTGCCTCGGCCTGCTTCTGGCCGCTGTCAGAGCTGCCAAATGAGCCGATGCCGCCGCCGCTCTGAATAATGGCATTCTTAATAAGACCTTTCGACAGGGGAGAGGAAACGAGATTCTTGATACTGGCAGCTCCCGCACTCTGTCCAAACACTGTGATGTTGTCAGGATCACCGCCGAACTGCGCGATATTATCGTGTACCCATTTCAGGGCAGCCACCTGGTCGTATGTGCCATAGTTGCCCGATGTGCCGTCAGGATTCTCTGCCGACAGTTCCGGGTGGGCAAGGAATCCGAAGATACCGAGGCGGTAGTTGATGGTAACGAGAATCACACCCCGTTTAGCCCATGCGTCACCGTCCATCGTAATCTCATGGCCATAGCCGTTGAAATAAGCACCGCCATGTACCCAGAAAGCCACAGGCAGCTTGCTCGCCTGATTTCCGACGGCATCTGATGGAGTCCAGACGTTCAGATACAGGCAGTCCTCGTTCTGCACGGTATTCTCCTTCCAATAGAACTCATTGCCGTAGAACGTTCCGACGGCATTGCCCGGCTGCCAGCAGATATTGCTGAAGGTGTCAGTTACTTTGACACCTTTCCACTTAACGACAGGCTGCGGACGTTTCCATCGGAGGTCGCCTACTGGTGGCGCAGCGTAAGGAATGCCTCGGAAAACGGTCACACCACTAGCTGCGGACGGAACGCCTTGTACCATTCCTCCCTCGACTTTCACTGTTGGGCTTTGTCCCCATGCCAGAGCTGACACTAGGCATAATGCCAATATTGCTATCTGCTTTCTCATATCAATAATTTTCAGCATTAATCTCGAAGTAAGCCTGCGGATAGAAGCAGACGGGACAGACGTCGGGGGCTTCGTTGCCGATGACGATGTGGCCGCAGTTGCGGCACTCCCAGACGCTGACGCCAGCCTTGCGGAACACCTCGGCTGCCTCGACGTTGTGCAGCAGGGCACGGTAGCGTTCCTCATGGTGCTTCTCGATGGCTGCCACGCCACGGAACTGCTCGGCCAGCTCGTGGAAGCCCTCTTCATCAGCCTCGCGGGCGAAGCGGTCGTACATGTCGGTCCACTCGTAGTTCTCGCCATCGGCAGCGTGCAGCAGGTTGTCGGCAGTGCTGCCCAGCCCGCCCAAATGGCGGAACCACAGCTTGGCGTGTTCCTTTTCGTTCTCGGCAGTCTTCAGGAAGAGGGCGGCAATCTGCTCATAGCCGTTCTTCTTGGCCACGGAGGCGTAGTAGGTGTACTTGTTGCAGGCCATCGACTCACCGGCAAAGGCGGCTTCGAGGTTCTTCTCGGTGCGGGTACCGGCGTATTTGTTCGTGGCGGGGGCATCGGGTTCAGCGGCAGTGACCTTCACGAAGTCTGAGGCGGGGTGCTTGCAGATGGGACAGGTGAAGTCGTCGGGCAGTTCCTCGCCCACGTACTCGTAGCCGCAGATGGAGCAGCGCCAGATGGTCTTGCCCTCGGCAGTCTGACCCACGGGCTGGGGCTTCGGTTTGATGTGCTGCTGATAATAATTATAGGTGGCAGAAGGCACGTCGGCAAGCACTTCCATTTCGGTGACGGGGCCTACGAAGAGCATGTGGGTGCCAAGGTCGATGGTCTGCTCCACGTCAGCAGAGATGAAGGCGTTGGTGCCACGGGTGATGGCCAGCGTGCCGTTGGCGACGCGGCGACAGTCGGTGAAGTCCACGAACTTATCGACCGTCCTTCCACTCTGGAAACCGAAGTGCTTGAACAGCTCGAAGTCGGCAGCCTCGCTGATAATGGAGGCGGTGAACTTGCCCGAACGCTGGATGAGCTCGGTGGTGAAGTTACCCTTGTTCAGGGCTACTGAGATACGGTTGGGCTGTGCCGTCACCTGAGCGACGGTGTTGCTGATGCAGCCATTGTCGCAGCCCTCGTCACAAGTAGTGATGACGAACAGGCCATACTGGATGTTGAAAAGCGGATTACTCATAATTGCTAGTTTATATTTATGTGAATAAAATTATTAACTGTCTTGAGGCATCAATCTGGCTTACCGCCAAACTCATTATACGATACGTTCTCAGCCTCGCACATGGCCTGCAATACTTGCTCTTTCATAAACATTCTATTTAGTCGGTAATAACTTTAATGTAGAAACTGAAAGGACGAAAGCCGACGATATAGCCGATCATTGTACTATTTATTCATAATCGTATTTGTTATAAGTTTATAAAACACACAGCAAAGTTAATTATAATTCTCAGTATTTTCGTAACTTTGCCCTCAGTTTTACGATACTTTAATGAATTTGACGACCCACTCTTTGAAAGGACGATGAAACGAAAAGTAAGAAAAGCAACTACCTTAGACGCTATTAAGGCGATGAGGAGAGGAGGAAGAGAAGCTGAACGCGAGATACTCGGTCCGGGATTCCATGCCGTTACCCGGATACACAAGAGCCGGAAGACATATTCACGCAAGACGAAGCATAAGACGGACTGGTAGGGGTTACTTGGATCCGACAACACGGTAAGCCAACCTTGCCTTTCCGAAATACTTCGCTATAAACTTGCCTAATTGCGAGACATAATCCCTTTCCAATTTTTCGTACACCTCATTTGTCGGCACTTGAACGATCAATAGTCCCTCTTTAGGGTCAAAACTCTCAAAACGCATCAAGCTGAAAGTCTGTTTTTCTTCTTCAGGGGACACTGACTGACAAAGCTCAGCAAGACACTTTATCCATTGCTTACGGTAGTCCGGAGGCTCATTGGGTGTGTCATTCATGCCGTTCTTCTTCGTGTTCTTCCTTCGTTGGCAAATCTTTATTTTTAGCCAGTCGTTGAAATGTTGCTTCACGTCACTCAGACTCTCATGCTCCTGCTTGCCACGGCAGTTACATTCATTGACGAACGAGTCCAGCCACTTCCCAAGGGCAGTGGCATCGATGCCGTACATCCGCTGCATCTGCAAAAGCCAGTCGCGCTGCTTCTTCAGCCATTGGACGGCTTCCCGGACTTCAACTTTCTCTCCTCCCGTGGGCGGAGGACCTGTAGACACACAAGCTGTCACATTTTCACGCGCGCGCGTTGGCGACGGTGGTGACGGTAATAATTCTGAACGCAGTGAAGAATTATTTACTTTACTTTTATTTAAGGGCGTTTCTGCTTCAGAAATACCCGTTACTGTTACATGAACGTCCGTTTCTGTTACAGAAACCCCGGTTTCCGATGCAGATATAATTTTGCTCTGCATTTCTGTTGCAGAAACCCCGATTTCTGTTGCAGAAACAAGCAAGTACGGCAGACGGCTCATGTCATGAACCCTGCGCTTGGCAACGACTGTAAAGTAACGCGCTTGAATTCCGCTCGATGTCAGCACCCGATAACTGTCGTAGATGTCTTTGTCAAAGAGACCTACATTGACGCAATAGTTGACGCACTCACGTATCACACCTTCTTTCATACCTGTAATCTCAGACAACGAAAAAGACATATCCTCATCCCACACCATGTAATACCCACTCGCGTAAATCTTACACAGCATGGCAATGTACACGAATGCGGCTTTGCCGCCACCGTAGTTGCGCATGAGCTTCCTGACCTTGAGGTCGTTGTAGAAATCGACGTCAAGGGGAAAATATTCAAGCCCTGTCTTCCGAGGCCTCGCCATACCAGCCTTACTCCTTTATCTTTTCATTCATTGACATATTCACACTCCCTCAGCTTGTCACCTCCGACGAAATGGTTCAGCAAGGACACACCGAAACGGTCGATGAGGTAGGCATCGTGATGACGGAGCAAAAACTCCACCGATGACCAGTCGGCATGTTTCCGCAAGAACCTGTCGCTCTTGCGGTACGCCTTCTGGACGTCACCGTCACGGCAGGCTTCCACGATATCCTGCCAGAGACAGAGCCAGTTCTCAAAGGGACACTTGACAGTAAGGCAGACGGAGAAGACCCGCCGAAGACCGCATCCGGCTTCCATGTAATATATGTCCCGACCAATAACCTCTGCTAACTGAACACCAGTGTCCTCCTGATTGTAGAAGCCTACATGGTCGCCAGTGACAGCGACGTCGGCAAGGCTGCTTACATGGAAATCGGCCTGGGGATTACCCGGACATTCCAACCTCACAGCCACGGAAACGTCTTCAGTCGTCATCATCTTCCAATGCATCGAAAAGGGGTTCATACAAGGGGAAGAAAGCATCAAAGGTCAGATACATCAGCTCAAGCTTCAGCTCGTCAAAGACGGAGCCAAGGACATAGACGGTCTTCCCCAATCCCTTCATGTAACCCGCCTCGATATGGGCAGAGCGGCCACAGGGCAACAGGAGAATACAGACATCGGCCTCACGCATTGCCTCCAGGTGTTCCTGGAAACGGACACGGGCGAAAGGCATGTCCAAGAGGTCGGCCATCTCTTCACCATACACCGTTTCCTTTTTAATGTGCAGCTCTTTCCACACGCTACGGTCATCACGCCCTTCCGGATGCCGGAAGTCATAGACTTCATGGCCGCGATGCCTGAGTTCCTGAACAACCGAAGGGTGCTGAGGATTGTTCCAACTGCTTGCCACATAGATAGTTCTTTTCATAAAGCATGTTATTTTATTATTGAAATAAATAATTATTTTACTATTTTATTATTTTTGTCTATACCAATATTATTATTCAGAGACAGGAAAGCCTGTCTCTCCTCCTCACAATGCTCCATCCAGAGATAGCCTGCAGCATGCTTGTCAATTCCACGGCCATCGACATAACGGTGGCAATGGGAACTCAACAGACAGCCTTCCCCTGAACAGAAAAGTGAAATGTCGCTCTTAATGGCCATAGGCTTCCCCTTTCTACTGAACAAGCATCTTGGACTGCAGGGTGTCCAGATGCTTGCGCATGGCGAACATCCTTGAAACGACATGTTCCAAGCCGGACATGCTTTCAAGATCCAGCTGTCCTAACACTTCTTCAAGCTTTCTTACGTCATCTTTAATCTCACGCACACTCTCCCGAGCAGAGGCCAGCTTGTCCTTATAATGCTCGGCATTATTCTTGTAGGTGAGCCAGTTGCGATAGAGCCGGAGAACCTTCTTGTACTCGGAAGGCTCTCGCCCTTCATCATCCAAGATGTTCTTCAGCTCCAATGTGAACTGGTCGAAGGACTCCTTCATGGACTCATACTCTTCCATGAAGTCGGCATAGTAGGCCTTCCGCTCCTCGTCGTACTTTCTGAACTTCTCGATGAGGGCGTTCTTCTCCTCTATGACCTTGCTCAAACGGCTTATCTCCGTGGAGCCGACGAAACGGGGCATCCGCCTGTTTGGAGAATAGCCGTTCTCAAACTCATTCTGCTCCGTCTCTTTGTCTGGTATATTTGATTGGTCTTCCATAAACGGTATCATTTTGTTATTTACATTATTTCCTGAATGGTTTCCTGCAAGCACATGCCGGGTCATGAATGATACCACCCCATCTGAAAAGGAGGTAGTCGTGATGCTCAAACTCTATCTTCTCGACATGTAATTTATCTTCGCGCCTCTTTTCAGCTCCTTCGGCAAGAAGGTGAACGCCAATGATGATGCTGGCAAAACAGAGAAGGGAGAAAAGACAGACCTGATACTCGTTCCGTTCACTGCCTTTCTCCAGCACACGGCACGCCAGCCATGCAAACAGGCAGGCTGTCAGCAGGGCACAAGAGAAGGGCATGACATTGCGGTTGTCCATAATCCCGGAACCGAGGATGTAAAGCGTTGTGTTCATGCCACACCTTATTTTATTACACCCGTACAGGCAAGCTCTGCATACAGCACGCAGTCGCGCAGGAAATTGTAGGCTCGCCGTCCCAGCCGGAAATGCTTCACCTGCTCTGTCATTATATCGAATATCTGGGGCCTGTCTTTATAGTCCTCCTGGAGGAAATGACGAATCCACAGCTGATAGTCCTTCTGGCGCGGCAAGTCCAGCTCCCTGACAAGGAACACGGAGAGGCGGACACGCTTGTGGGGATAGAGGTAGACGCACTTCCCATGGGAACGGTCATACCAGTCAAAGACCATGTGGGCTACCTGCCTGTCACGGTCGATAGCGGCCTGGAAACAGTCGATGACAAACTTCTGACGGAGCAGGGGCATGATGTCCTTCAGGTCTTCAATGGTCACATGCTCATCCACGGGAAAGGAGATCTCACGGATGAAACGGATATTCTTTGAGGGGAGCAGCGCATAAGGGAAATTCTTCTCCAGCTCCCTGACGGCCTTTTCCGTCGTCAGCTTGTGGTTCATGATATGCCATGCCCGAATATCTCCGAGGATTTTGACTTCGCGTTCCGCGACGGTCTCACAGAGCCAGTGCTCCGGGAAGCCTGTCAGGTCGGACGGGGTATTATTGAACGTGAGTATGTTGCTCTCCTTCATAAACTTCGTGTTTTGGGTCCTGGAAAAATATCTTCAGTAACAGCACAGTGGCAGATGTCAGCAGGACGGCGACATTCAGGAGGCAGACCATCCACAGGAAATCAATGATGTCTCTTATCATAGCTTCTTTCTTTTAGTTCATATTTTGGCGATAAGCGCATTGCAGGAGTTACAAACGAGGTTTGCCGTCTGCTCGTCAAGGAAGAAATTGCCACGGCAATAGCGGAACTTGTCACTCAAGCCGCCAATCCAGTTACACTGGCACACATCGAAGTAGCTCCCGCCGAAGGTGGCACGGACATACCAATACGGTGTGTCCTTGACAGGCACAACAATATGGCCGTCTGCCGCATCCTCCAATGTGTAGAAGGATGACAGCAGCATCTGGAGAGGCTCGCATTTCTTCAGAAGGCGGCCATACTCTTTCCTTGCCCGTGCAAGCTCGCTGACGGCAAGGGAGTAGTCGTGCTGAAGCTTGCGAAGCTTCTCCTCAATAGTGACAACATCGTCCTGGGACAAATCGCTGGCGAACAGTCCGTTCTCACTCACATGATGGCCGTCCCCTGCGCCCATGCTTGATGGTACAGGCGGCTTGCCATCCTTCTTCGAATCAGTAGTGTCGTTCCTTATTCTTTTCATAGACTCACATATTACTTGAGACACATGGGGCATTGCTGCGTGCCGGCTCCTCAGCGATGGTGATACCGAGGTAGCCACAGTGGCAAGTCTCATGCAGGATGCGGCGGGCGGCACAATGCCGGCATTGTTCGGGTGTGTTCATCTCTCATGTTTCTTGTTGGACGCATGAATGAAGGCTGACCGCTCCCCGGTACAGGAAAGAGCAGTCAAGGGTCATGTCCTTGCGCCTTTGTTTGATTGTCAGGTACATCGTCTGACCGGCAACGGTGAGAGGGAAGTAGCAGTAAACGCAGTGGTATGAAGAAATCTCTGGAAGCAAATCCATGAAATTGGAGGGGCCTCCCATGATGATGCAGTCACCGTCCGGCATCGGATGACCGTGCCTTTCAATGAGCGTCAGATAGGAGAGATAGTCCAGCAAGTCAACAAACAGGTAGCAGATACGGCTGATGTGCCCCTCGACAAAGGGAACTATCGTAATGCCTCGCTTGCTGACAGTAAAGGGAAAACTGCACAGTTCACTGCAGTAGAACTCCATGCCGCCATTGGCATTGCGGATACCGACACCTTTATAGATGACGTTGAGGGATGTCACCTCGACATACTTCAGGCATCGCGGGAAGTGGGTGCTGGTGATGCCCTGGCTGTACAGATAGGCCAGACCGCGCTGATCCATGAACTGCTCCCTATAGACGGAAGCATTTTCGAGCCTGTTCTGGAGTGTGGGAATTTTCGTCGTTGATTTCCTCATAATTATCTTGTTCTGGTTGGTTGGATGCTGACGACTGGGCTTCATGGGTAAGCTCAGCCAATTCGTCCGGACTGTGACCGCACTTGAAGAAGTCGCTGATGTCCTTCTCCTGCTTGGTGCCCTTCAGCGGAAGGACGACGCGGGACACGTTGGGATGGCGGGACTGGAACTGCTCTTCACGTGCCTTGGACTCTTTCAGGCCGGTTTCGTCGCAGTCATAGAGGAATACCACATGGTGGTATGAACGTGTCAGCCGTTGAATGATGAAGTCGGGGATGCTGGCCGTCTCGCTGTTGAAGCAGACGGCATCAAAGCCGTGTGACAGCAGGGAGAGGACGTCCTTCTCGCCGCCAGTGATGTAAACAGTGTCTTTCGGGGGGACATCCTGGCTCGTAAGAAAGTCACGGGAACCGAAGATATAGGGACGCGGCAACTGGCCAACATACATGAAACGGCTCTTGTGCCAGCTGTTCGGACGGTAGAGCTTCATCCCTCTTACTTCTGCAGCCTGACGGTTATGCCCGACAGGGAAGGTATAGGCGAAGACGGGAGCATCGTAGGTGCCTTCCTCCTCGAAGGTGGTGCCGTCGGCCCTCGTGAAGGCGCAATGGCGGACGCTGCGCACGTTCATCCTGTCCAGCCAGTCCTCCGTGATGCCGTATTGTCCCCAATAGGACAGCTCATGCCTGGTGAACGGCCTGAACTCCGGCACAAAGCCAACAATCTTGCTGGCTGGCCTTGACAAGCCATCGGTCTCTCTCCTGGCCATCGGCGTATAGGCAAGGTTGGACTGACTGGTATCGTCGAGGACAAAGATGTTCAGCTCCTTGTCGATGACGTGGAGGACATCCCTGAAGCGGGTGTCCAGGTTGATGTTGCAAATCTTCGAGACAAACCAGAAACAGTCGCCATGCCATTCGCTGCTACCATAGTCATGGAAATACCATTTGCCACCGCCACCTCTGCCGAGATGGTAGTACAGGCGGCATGAGGGGCGGTCGTCATCCCGATAGGGATTCCTGAACGTCTTGTTCTGGCAGTTCTTGCCCAGATAGTGGACAAAGACCTTCAGACCGTCATCCGTCTTGTCGAGGATCTTCTTTACATCTGATTCATGCTCCATGACTTTATCTCAATACAATAACTAACGGTCAGCCTATCCTGCTTATCCAGAAACGTTGAAGTTCATTTCCCGAATAGAGATAGCGGCCAGTTGTCATGTCTTTTTCTGGGGTAATAAGGCGTTGACGGCGGTAGTTGCTCAGACTATTCCGATGCACCCCTAAAATCTTGGCGGCCTCCGTCGCAGTGTAGAAACTGTTTTTGGCGACCATCGGTGGAGTGGAGGTAATCATGCTGCACCTCCTTCCTGAACGGAACCGTTCCTTTTCTGCACACTCAGCCTGGCACCCCAGAGGCCAACATCAAACTGTAGCGATGCCTGGACGGCATCACATTCATCTGCATTCCTTATCAAGGAGTAGATGTACTTCTTCAACTCACTCATACAATTATTATTTTATTATAGTTAGCCGCTTGGTATAACCTGATAGCAAACTCGGGGAGAAACCGCCCAGCTCATACTTCCATACGAATGACAGGATTGGCAGCAGACTCGTAAACGCCATAGCGCTTCAGAATGCTGCCGATGCCGTACTCCGTCATTTTATACTGACTGGCGAGGTACTTGAAGACACGGCCCGGAGCAACCTCTTTACGGAGAATCTGCTCCTCGTAACGAAGGTAGTCTCTGACGATGTTTTCGCGCCTTTTTCTATTGCTTTTCTCTTTTTTTGTCTCGAATTTACTAATATTAACCATTTTTTTATTGTTATTTCAGTTATTATGCTTAAATTTGCAGCGGATTTTACATCCAAATTTACATTGGAATTTACATTCTGTGTTACATTGATATTTACATTAGTATTCATAAATACGCATCCAAAGGTATAATAATATTTTAATATAAACAATAAAAACAACGTATAAATAACATAAATTAACAATAGTATCATTGTTTATGAGCGGAGAAGAGCTAAAAAACCATCTTTTGAAGCATGGCTACACCCTGTCGGAAGTGGCCAAACTTTTAGGCACTCCACAGCAGAATTTCAGCCAGACTCTGAACAAGACTTTTGACATCAAGTCCGGTCTCTTGGAAAGCCTCTGTCTGAAGTTACACGTGGACATGGGCTTTTTCTACGGAGGAACGCCCTTCCTACCAAACTATGAAAAGGAGAAAGCCAAGGCGGAGGAGGCCAACACCGACAGTCGTCCCGTGCCCAAGTATATGTACGATGAACTAAAGGAGGAAGCTTACTCGTATAGAGATCAGATCAACGAACTCCAGAACCAGATTCGGCAGATGCAGAAGGACAAGACAAGCCACGGCTCTTCAAAGAAAGAAGTGAGCTGAAACAGGTATAGTTAAGAAGAATTGTAACTAGCATACAGGTGAGGTCAGAATTTCCTTTCACGGAACTTGCCACACAAACTTAATCCCTCTAAATCATGCTAAGACGGCAAGGAAATATGCGACTTTTCTTCAAAAATCTCACATAAAACCAGATATTTTTGATAAATTCTTAAAATTTTCTTGCACATTAGACTTTAGTCAAAAAGAATAAAACTGAGCGTGTTTTGTTATAAATCTCAAAAATGTATGCTTATAGTATGCTTATAATTGGCCAAATCAATTGTTTTTTATGTCTTTGTGGCCAAACAACGACATATCATGATAGGACGCAAGGTAGATCATCTTGGCGCAAACTTAACATTTTTGCAAGATTGCGATAAATTATGATGATTTTATTTGGCGCAATCAGAATTGTTTATTAACTTTGCGCCGAATTATAAATGATGTGATATGGAAAAATCGATTGTTGGTCGCGAGAAAGAAAAAGCGGGCCTGAAAGAATACATGCTTTCAGAGCGGTCAGAATTTATTGCCATCTATGGCAGGCGACGTGTTGGTAAGACTTATCTTGTAAAAGAACTTTTAGAGGGTCAGTTTGCCTTTAGAATGACTGGAAAAGAAAAGGCTCATCTAGGTGACCATTTACTTATCTTTTCATATGCACTGGAGGACTTTTTCCATGAAAGCAGTATTCCTAAAAGTTGGACAGAGGCATTCCGCCTACTCTCTGTAAACTTAGAGAAGCAGGGAGAAGGCACAAAAATCGTTTTCATCGACGAACTGCCCTGGTTGGACACTCCAAAATCTCATTTCCTAAGCGCACTGGAACACTTTTGGAACGACTGGGCGTATTATCGGAATGACATCAAGCTGATCGTGTGTGGCTCAGCGACCTCTTGGATGCTGAATAAACTGATCAATGCCCGAGGAGGCCTGCACAACCGGGTAACGCACAAAATGCTGATATCCCCTTTCTGTCTTGAAGAAGTGGAGCAGTATTTCCAACGCTACGGATTCAACTATGAGCGCCCAGAGATTGTTGACTGTTATATGGCTGTCGGTGGCGTGGCTTATTACCTGTCGTTATTTGAAAAGAACAAGAGCGTGGCAGATAATATTAACACGCTGTGTTTTACCAGAGGCGGAGAACTTACCGATGAGTTTGGCAGACTTTACAACTCCCTTTTCAAGAAAGCCGAAAACCATATTTCCGTCATCCATGCACTCAGTAGTGCCAGAAAGGGAATGACCCGTCTGGAATTAATCAGCAAAGCAAAACTGCCGAACAATGGCAATCTCACTGCATTGCTCAGAGAACTGGAAGTATGTGAGTTCATACGGTCATATCGTCCGTTTGGCAAGGAAAAGAAAGACAAGATGTTTCAGCTTACAGACCAGTTTTCACTCTTCTATCTCCACTTCATGAAAGACAAAGGTGATTATTGCAAGAATGAGTGGCTGCAGAAGATTGGTACTCCTGAATACGCCTCATGGTCTGGCTATGCCTTTGAGACCGTTTGCCTTCATCACACATACCAGATAATCAACGCATTGGGTATAAGCGGGTCTTACTATACGCCCTGTTCATGGTCATATCGGCCATCTGAGGCTGTAAAAAATGATCCAGATGCAGATGAGGATTTGAAAACAGGTGGGCAGATTGACTTGCTGATTGACAGGAAGGACAAGACTATAAGTGTTTGTGAAATGAAATACTCCGAAGGTGAATACGAGATAACCAAAGCGTATGCCAGCCGTGTGGAGCAAAGGCTTCGGACCTTCAGGAAAGTGACAGGTACAAAGAAATCATTCTCAATTGTTTATGTTACTCCCTTCGGCTTATGTAATAACATGTACGCAAGGAAAGTCAACAAACAGATAATAGCAGATGACCTGTTCAAGAAAGTGTGATGAATGAACTCCTATTCGACTTCAACAAGTATTGGGGTGACGCATCGCCGAAGTCAGGAAATGATGTATAATGTATATTGAAGTAAACATAAATATCAATTAAGAGCAAAACCCTAGTTACCACCTACGGGTTACGGAAGAACAGCCACAGCGACATCGTGCAGAACGTTGAAACAATGGATGATCTTTTCAAGGAATAACCCGTATCAAGTTTAATATCAATTATTAGCTATCTCAGTGTAGGCCGCGTAACTTATAATTACTACCAACTTTTCCGTCACTAAAAGTTAAATTAGGTTACGAATTGCGTTGAGAAGCTATTTTTTTTCGAACATGTCCACTGAATTCAAAAACTTTTAATTATCTTTGCACTCAATTTTCAATAAAACAAGAAAGATATGTTGGTTGGCAGAAAAGTCGAAAAAGAAGAACTGCTCTCTGCACTTGAGGCAGAAGATTCGCAGTTTATAGCTGTCTATGGACGAAGACGTGTTGGGAAGACATACCTGATACGTGAGACTTTCAACTACAAGTTCGCATTTCAGCATACGGGACTCGCCAAAGGCTCCCTTACTGAACAGCTGGCTGAGTTCCGGGAATCATTAAGACAAGCCGGGATGAGACGTCCCCGCCGGCCCAAGTCATGGATGGAGGCATTCCACATGCTTTCGGACTTCATTGCCGGAATGAGCAATGACGGGAAGAAGGTCATCTTCATTGACGAGTTGCCGTGGATGGACACCATGCGCTCAAATCTTCTCAGTGCCCTGGAGCATTTCTGGAACGGATGGGCCAGTGCCAGGAAGGATATAGTCCTCATCGTATGTGGCAGCGCGACGGCTTGGGTGCAGAAGAAGATACTGAACAACTATGGCGGGCTGCACAACCGCGTCAACATCAAGATTCGCGTCAAGCCCTTTACACTCGGAGAGTGTGAGCTATATATGCAGTCCAGGAACATAGAGATAAGCAGGAAGCAGATGACGACGGGCTATATGGTCATGGGCGGCATCCCCTTCTACTGGAGCCTGATAAACAAGAAATGGAGCCTTGACCAGAACATTGACAACCTGTTCTTCAGGAATGACGGACCGCTACACAATGAGTTTGACGCGCTTTACGCATCCCTGTTCAAGTCGCCCGAACCTTATATGAAAGTGGTCATGGCGTTGGCCAGCGTGCGCCAGGGCATGCACCGCGATGAGATCATCAAGGCAACAAAGCTGTCGGACAACAATATCTTCTCCGAGGTCCTGCGCAACCTTGAAGAGTGCGGGTTTATACGAAAGTACATGGCTGTAGGCAAGAAGGTGCGCGATGCCTTCTACCAGCTCATTGACAACTACACCCTGTTCTACACGAACTTTATCAAAGAGAACAAGGAGAACGATGAGCACTTCTGGACAAACAACATCGACACCCCGCTCAGGAATGCATGGAGCGGCCTGGCCTTTGAGCGTCTCTGCCTTTGGCATGTCCCGCAGATAAAGTCTGCCCTTGGCATCAGTGGGGTGATCAGCTCCGTCTATTCCTGGCGGGCAGAGGCAAACGAAGAGCATCCGGGTGCACAGGTGGACCTCCTGATAGACCGCAGGGACGACATCATCAATCTGTGCGAAATGAAGTACGCTGATGATGAGTATGCCTTCGACAAAGAAGAAGAGAGGAAGCTGAGGAACAGAAAGACGGCATTCAAACTGGACACCAAGACAAGAAAGTCTGTCCACACGACCCTTGTCACCACCTACGGCCTGCGGAAGAACAGCCACAGCGACATCGTGCAGAGTGTCGTAACAATGGACGATCTTTTCCGGGATTAAACCGGATAACTTTTAATAATAATTGTTTCAGCTATGAAAGAGATGAACTATTACATGTTGTACTTGGAGAAAGTCCTCCTCGACAACGACCTCGCAAAGAGGTATGGGAAAGCAGTCGTCGAAGCGCGCTCAGAGCAGGCTTCCGAGAGTTATGAACAGATGAGACGCAGCGGTTTCACCGTTGAGCAAGCCCATGAGTTTGCGATGTCTATTCTGCTGTGAAAACGCATTAGTTTTGTTGCATAATTTCGTGCAAAAATCAAAGTCTGTTCGAATAATGCAATAATAATGCAAATAAATAAACTTAGTGTGTCTGATAAAAATGTCAAAAGCTGAGAATACAAAGGGATTCCAGACGATTTTTCAGGGGGCGGACGGCTTTCCCTGGAAAGCGTGTAGCCGGCAAAACCGGCTCGCAGGTTCGAATCCTGTTCTCTCCGCAGGAAAAACAGGTTCAAAGCTTTTAGGAAAAAGTGAATCCTGTTCTCTCCGCTGGATACGTAATGGGACGGGATTTTTCCGTCCCTTGTTTTTTTAACCAAACTGCCCCAAGCTTACGAAGAAAGGTTCGAGAACGAACAATCTCTTACCGATATAATATTTGCAAATAGAGAAAAACAAATGGTTAGAGAAGGAGTTATCATCGGCATCATTCTTTTGCTACTAACAATCATGCCAGACATGAAAGCGCAGCAGGCAACGCTGTCACGGGATGAAACGGAACAGAAACGAGGACAGGTCGTGGCGGAATGGCTTTCCAGCCAGGCTGGGCTGCTGAAGCAGAACGAGAAGACACACTGCATCAGCCAAGGCGAACTGCGCATGCGCTACGACGTAAAGGTCTGCGGTCAGGAGCCTGACGACGGACGAAGCCTATGGATTTCAATGCACGGTGGCGGCAATGCCCCCACGGCTCTCAATGACAGTCAATGGGAGAACCAGAAGAGGCTATACCAGCCCGAAGAGGGCATTTATGTGGCTCCACGCGCCCCCTGGGACGACTGGGACATGTGGTTCAAGCCGCCCATCGACAATATGTTCGATGAGCTGATACGAACAATGGTCGTCTTTCATCATGTAAATCCAAACAAAGTTTACCTCCTGGGGTACTCTGCTGGAGGCGATGGCGTCTGGCGCATGGCACCGCGTATGGCCGACCGCTGGGCGGCTGCATCGATGATGGCAGGCCATCCCGGCGATGTCAACCTGCTCTCCCTGCGTAACCTGCCATTCATGATATGGTGTGGGGGCGACGATGCCGCCTACGACCGCAACCGTGTGAATGCGCAGCGGGGCCTTGAAATGGATTCCCTCCAGCAGACCGACCCGACAGGATTCATCCACGAGACACATATACTGCCAGGAAAACCTCACTGGATGGATCTTGAGGACAAGGCAGCCTTGCCGTGGATGGCTCAGTATCGCCGTAATCCTTATCCATCGACAGTCATATGGGTACAGGGCGACCGTGGCCACAAACATTTCTATTGGCTTGGAGTACCTGAGGAAGAGACGAAGAAAGGGGCTCAACTGCGTGTTTCTGTCAAAGGCAATACTATCACTATTGACTCTGATGACTACACCTCCGTCACGCTCTTTCTCAATGACGACATCGTCAACCTAAACCGATCGATTACTGTCAAATGGGGAAAACGCACCGTGTTTAAAGGCCGCCTGCCACGAACTGAAGAAAACATGCGCAAAACCATTAATCTGCGTGGTGACCTTGCTTACTGTTTCCCTTCACAGGTAACGGTGAAGAAAACAACAAAGACGGCGGCCTTGGTATCAACCCATATATGACTATACAGATAACATACATGAAGAACGGCGATGTACATGTGTCGGCACCTATTGGCATGCCTAAGAAAGAGGTAGAGCGATTCATTGAGGAACACCGCGACTGGATAGCCGAGGCACGTAAGAAAACCTATGAGAGCCAGAAGCGCAGGGCTGACTTTTATAACCAGTTGCCGCTTAGGACGAGGGAACAGGCTGACGATGCCCTGCAACGTTTAAAAGTACTGATAGAGCCGATGGTGGAGAGCCACTCCAAAGAGATGGGCGTGAGGCCAACCTTTGTCTATTACAAGGCGATGATTTCACGTTGGGGCGTCTGCAATGTCAGGGACAAGTCCATCTGCTTCTCGGCCTATCTGCTGCTGTTGCCGGAATGGTGTGTCGAGCACGTAGTGGTTCATGAACTGTGCCATCTGTTGGAACCCAGTCACAATGCCCGCTTCCATGCACTGATGGACAAGTTCTTCCCCCGTTGGAAGGAAGCCAGAAAAGAAACAAGGCAGATCTGTAAGACGGAGGATGACGAAGATGAGTAGCATTGCCCTTTTCATATTCCTGCTGAGCATCGGAGCCAGCTTTGTGCAGCGCACCACGGGCTTTGGCTTCGGCATCTTCATCATGACGATGCTGCCGTTCCTGATGCCCAGTTATGGCGAGGCCACCACACTCTCTGGACTTCTGGCCATCACAACCTCGGCCGTCATCGTCTGGCGGCTACGTGAACATGTCACCTGGAAGAGGCTCTGGACGATTCTGCTGACGTTCATCATCGTCTCTACGATAGCCATCTTCGCCCTGAAACGTATTGAAGACCACACCCTTAGGCAGATTCTCGGTGTGGCTCTCATTCTTATCAGCATCTATTTCGCGGCATTTAGTCAGAAGATAAAACTGCCGACAACTAAACGAGTACAGGTGGGGGCAGGAACACTCAGCGGACTGATGGGAGGTTTCTTTGGCATGCAAGGCCCGCCAGCCGTGCTTTATTTCATCCAGAGTGAGCCTTCGAAGGAAAATTACATGGCAATGACGCAGACCTACTTCCTGATTGGCAATGTGATGATGACCTTCGTTCGAGCCTACAACGGTTTCCTGACAACGACAGTCCTGACAGATTATTGTTTCGGCCTCGGTGGAGTCGTCATCGGCACCTGTTTGGGCGCCTATGTGTTCAGGCACATCCCCAACCGCATCTTCCGCTACATCGTCTATGCCTATATCGCCGTGAGTGGCGTGATCATTCTGATGATGAATTAAATCTTGCCGGCAAGCGCAATCACCTTCTGTCTGGTCTCTTCGGTTTTCTGCTCATCAATTTTAGCGGTTACGATACCTGTATCTTCTACGTGCCAATAGTTGCAGATGTCATGATATTCGGCAATAGCTCCGCTGTAGACACCTGGAGAGTATGATGATGTCAGCAGAGCCATCTTCTTCACCTTGGCCGGGGCGTTCACGCAGTACATACGCTGGATGGGAGCCTGAATCTGTGCATTGAGGGTGAAATAGTAGATGGGCGCTGCCAAGACCAGCACCTCGGCCTCGGCCATCAGGGGATAGAGTTCCTGCATGTCGTCCTTTTGGATGCAGGCACCATTGCCTTTGTTGTGACAGTACTCACAGGCCAGGCAACCTGCTATCTTCTTCTTCGACACATTCACTAGTGTCACTTCGTGGCCTGCTGCCTCGGCCGCTTTCCTGTACTCTTCTGCCATCCAGGCAGTGTTGCCATTCGCACGTGGCGAGGCCTGTAGAAT
>JAEEGJ010004238.1_pt1 | contig 49663 bp, 56 predicted proteins | sample 8958761 | NCBI WGS metagenome assembly JAEEGJ01 (sample SAMN16246546, study PRJNA631951) | gut metagenome | biome: gut microbiome; feature: rumen; material: RS-attached | host: Bos | place: Iran: Karaj | collected 2018-10
AGGATGGATGAGTCCTGTCCAGTATAGACTCAACCTCTTGGCTGCATAAAAACAGCGTAGCAGCCATAAAACTGCTACGCTTAAAAGTCTAACTTTTGGGGGTCACCTCAATTCGCATGCCCTAAAAGTCTATAATCACCAGTCGCTGTCCCAGTCGGAACCGCCGGAATCCCAGTCGGAACCGGAGTCCCAATCGTAGTCGGAATCCGAACTCCAGCCGGAGCCCGATCCCCAGTCTGTGGTGTAATTGTCTTCATATGCCTGAGAACTCTTGAAATCGGTAACACTCGAGTTCCATGAGCCCTCGTTCCAATCATACTCATAATCCGCAGGATTGTTCTGAATCTCTACGGGGAGGTAATCGGAATTGATAGCGGTATAATCGTTATCGTAATAATCGTACTCATACCAGTCGCCATGATATGACACATATACGTCATTTGAGGGGGCGATGTAGTAGTGAGGCTTATTGTATACCGCGCCGATACTGAGCGAAGCCACCAGTGTCAGCACCAGAATCAATATCGTGGGTCGTTTCCAGCTAAAGAAGTCGGAAATGCTGTATAAAAGCCACTTAGAAAGCTTCGGGTTGTCTTCTTTGAACTGTGATACGGTGCCGCCTGTTGTATGAGACTGATATCTGTCGAGGATAAACTTGGAGCCGAGGCGATAAACTGCCAGAAGCGCCAGCATAATAAGCAGGCTTCGCAATAGTCCGACTCCGATTAAATGCATTGTCATCCATCCGACCAATGTCAATATAGCCGCAAATGTTCCTTTGGGGTCGGACTTGTTACGTCTTCCCGAACCGCCTGATGAGCGACTGCCCGAGTTACGAGCCTTTTGGTTAAGAATCTCTGACTTAAGCTTAAGATACAGCTCATTAACCGCGTAGGCTTCGTCGGTACCTCTGTAGCGAACCGCGCGGGAACCGTCGGCTTTGTTCTTGTAGACCACAAATTCATTGCCGTCCTGATAAATGCCAAAGGCCTTAGGCTTCTTGTAGTCGATTCCGATAAAGAAACGCGTAGTCTCATAAGGCGGAAGTTTACGCGCCTGATACCAGTCTTTAAGCTCTTCTATCGTCTTGGGGGTCTTGTCGACCGTCCTCTTGACGTTTGTATTGGGGGCGCCGCAGTTGGGACACTTGTCGACTGTGTCCTCAATCATCGCACCGCAGTATTCACATTTAATCTTCATAGCGTTCCGGCTCTCTTAGTATGTCTGCTTGGGGATGCTGACCTCGGGCATAAGTTCCTGAGACATATCGGTTAAGATACCGTCAAGAATCTCTATCTGCTCGGGTGTAAAGTGTTCTTTGGAACGCTCGACTACGGTATTTACGTAATTCTGCGACAGATTGTAGTAGTTATAGTACTTGTCAGTTACTCTGAGATGGTACTCGCGCTTGTCTTTCTCGGAGCGAATCTTCTCGATGTAGCCTTTCTTGATAAGGCTGTTAACCTTATAGGCCGCATTGGGGGAAGATACCTTGATGAAATTGGCAAATTCTTGAACCGTGGGATTTTTAAGTGCGTAGATGACTTCAACGCAGAACATCTCCACAGTGGTAAGAGATGTCTCTCTTGTGTCCAGGTGCTTAAACATCTCCTGATAGAAATGAATTTTGAATTTGGTATAGACTTCCGAGAGCGTCTGTTCCAGCATCTTGAGTAACCGTTCCTTCTTACACTTTTTGTCAGATCCTAGAAACATCATACCCCATCTACTCTCCGATGGCAAAAGAAATTTCTGCTTTTGCCGCTACCTCGCCGTCCACCGTGGCCACTGCTTCACCGAAGCCGAAGGGCCCCTTTCTTTTGGTCATTCTGCATTCAAGTTCCAGAACATCTCCGGGCACTACCTGCCTTTTAAATCGGGCTTCTTTGATACCGCCAAAGAAAGCTATCTTACCTTTGCTCTCAGGCTCCGAAAGAATAGCTACGGCGCCGACCTGGGCAAGGGCTTCGATTATGAGAACACCGGGCATTACCGGATGGCCGGGAAAGTGTCCCTGAAAGAAACTGTCGCCGGAGCTTACGCATTTGATGCCTTTGGCATATACGCCGGGCTCGCATTCTTTGATCCTGTCAACGAGCAGGAACGGATATCTGTGCGGAAGAATCTCCTGTATCTGTTGTGAATTAAACTCCATGATACCTCCTAAGCACCAGGCTTGCGTTATGTCCTCCGAAACCGAGGGCGTTTGAAAGTGCTGTCTCAATCTCTGCATGTCTTCCTTGGCAGGGCACTATGTCAAGGTCGCAGGCGGGATCGGGCACTTTGTAGTTGATGGTTGCGGGCACGAAGCTTTCTTTGAGCGATAGTGAAGTGATGATGGCTTCCACTGCGCCTGCCGCGCCGAGAAGATGGCCGGTCATGGACTTGGTGGAGCTGACCATGAGCTTGTAAGCGTGGTCGCCGAAAGCTTTCTTGATGGCAAGGGTCTCGCCGGAATCGTTAAGACCGGTGCTTGTGCCGTGTGCGTTGATGTAATCGATGTCTGTCATTTGAAGGCCGGCGTCCTTAACCGCAAGCGCCATACATTTGGCGCCACCTTCTCCTTCGGGATTGGGGGCGGTTATGTGGTATGCGTCACAGTTGGTGCCGTAGCCTGAAATTTCTGCGTATATTTTTGCTTTGCGGGAAAGAGCGTGGTCAAGCTCCTCAATTACAAGGATTCCCGCGCCCTCGCCCATGACAAAGCCGTTTCTTTCTGCGTCAAAAGGAATCGAGGCGCGATTCGGGTCTGTGCTTAGGCTGAGCGCCTGCATCGACTGGAAACCTGCCATTGCAAGGGGCATTATGACGCCCTCAGCACCGCCGCATACCATAACGTCTTCGTAGCCGTCACGGATGCGATGAAAGGCTTCACCTATTGCATTGTTGGAGCCTGCGCAGGCGGTAACTACCGATTCGCAGATTCCCTTTAAGCCGTATTCGATGGCAATCTGACCGGCGGCCATATTGCTGATGGTCATGGGGATAAAGTAGGGCGATATGAACTTATAGCCTTTGGTCTCGCCCTTGCCGTGCTCGGTTGCCATGGTGGAGAGTCCTCCGATGCCCGAAGATACTATGCAACCACATCTGTCGGGATTTTCGGCGGTCATGTCAAGACCTGCGTCGGACATGGCTTCACGCGCAGCCACGCAGGCAAATTGGGTGAAGATGTCCATTCTTTTGACTTCTCTGGCGCCGAGGATTGCGGCGGTATCAAGGTCTTTGACCTCGCCTGCGAGCTTAACTTTAAAGTCGGTTGTATCAAAATGAGTTATGGGTGCGATACCGCACTTGCCGGCTTTGACGCCTTCCCAGGTGTCGGTCACGTTGTTGCCAAGCGGGTTAACGGTACCCATGCCTGTAATAACCACTCGTCTCATCGCATTCCTCCCGTAACCTCGATAACCTGCCCCGTAATGTAGTCGGAGTCGGAGCTTGCGAGGAATTTAACTACATTGGCCACGTCCTCGGGAGTGCCGAAGCGCTTAAGACCAATTCTTTCAAGATATGCCGCCTTCACTTCCTCGGGAAGTTTGTCGGTCATTTCGGTCTCGATGAATCCGGGAGCTATAGCGTTGACGCAGATTCCCTTCGAGCCGTATTCGTCTGCCACAGACTTGGTGAAGCCTATGAGGCCCGCCTTGGAGGCTGCGTAGTTACTCTGTCCCGCATTACCGGTAATTCCTACTATCGAGGTGATGTTAATAATCTTGCCGCGGCGGTTCTTCATCATGTCTCTGAGTACCGCTTTGGTAGTGTAAAAAGCACTTTTAAGATTGGTGTTAAGAACATCCGAAATGTCCTTGTCGCTCATGCGAAGGAGTAATCCGTCTCTGGTGATGCCTGCGTTGTTAACAAGAACATCGATTGAACCGAGGGTGTCCTTGGATGCTTGCACCATTGCCGTTACGTCTGCTTCGTTGCTGACATCGGCCTTAATGGGCAGGGCTTTCACACCTGTTTTCTCTATCTCTGTCGCGGTTTCTTTGGCCGCCTCTTCATTGCTTGTATAACAAAATGCTATGTCGTATCCGGCCCCCGCAAGAGTCAGAGCGATTACGCGCCCGATGCCTCTGCTTCCGCCGGTGATAAGTGCTACGCTCATGCCGTTAACTCCTTTACTGCAGCTTCATAGTCTTCTACGGTGTCGATTGAGATGACTTTGATCTCAGGTGCCGTTTTTTTGATGAACTTGCCGATAACGTTGCCGGGGCCGATTTCCACTATGGTGTCGACGCCCGCTTCGGCCATGTATCTGATGGAATCTTCAAGGTATACGGAGGACTGAACCTGCCTCTCGAGAAGATTCGCTATATCGTCGGTGGGCTCCATTTCGTGGCCGAGGCAGTTAAAGATTACCCGGGCTTTTGCTTTGGCAAAAGAAATCTTGTCAAGCTCCGACCTAAGCTTGTCGCCTGCGGGCTTCATGAGACTTGTGTGAAAAGGGCCGCTGACTTTAAGTGGAAGGATGCGTCTGGCACCCGCTTCGGTAAGAAGCTCGGATGCTCTGTCTACCGCTTCTTCGTCGCCGGAAATTACTATCTGGCCCGGGCAGTTAAAATTGGCGGCTTCGACAATTTTTAGTCCGTCAAATTCTTCCGTTGCCTGCTTACAGCAGTCGATGACGGTATTTCTTGTCGTGTTGAGTACAGCCGCCATTTTAACCGGTTTGCCTGCGGAGGCTTCCGACATGACTTTTCCCCTTATCGCAACTATGTCAAGAACGGTCTTCTCGTCAAGCACTCCCGCCGCATAGAGGGCAGAGTATTCGCCGAGGCTTAAGCCGCATACATAATCGGGCGATATTCCTTTATTTTGCAGGAGTTTGGTGACTCCTATGGCATACGAAACCATGGCCGGCTGGGTGTAACGAGTCTCCGATAATTTGTCTTCGGGACCGTCAAAACAAAGTTCCTTAATAGAACATTTTGTTTTATTTGTGACAATTTCATCTGCACCGTCGAAGGTCTCTTTAAAGGTATCGTAAGAGTCGTAGAAGTCCTTACCCATACCTACTTTCTGGCTTCCCTGGCCTGCATATACGAACCCCAATTTCATAGCTCAATCTCCCCTGCTTTCTTAAGTATTGCCTGCGCATCCTCGTAAAGCGATTTGAGGATGTCGGCTACGGGTCTGATTTCTTTAAGCTGGCCGCATACCTGGCCGGCCATGACCGAACCTCTTACCACGTCGCCGTCGATTACCGCGCGGCGAAGACCGCCGAGAGTAATCTTCTCGAGTTCTTCGCGGTCCGCGCCCTGAGCTTCAAGCTTAAGGTATTCGCGGGCCATCTCGTTCTTGATGATGCGCACGGGCGCGCCTTGGGAGCGCCCGGTGACGGTGGTGGAGTTGTCCTTGGCCTTAAGGAGGGCCTGCTTGTAGTTGTCGTGAATGGGACATTCGGACGACACTAAGAGGCAGGTGCCGACTTGGACGCCGCAGGCGCCTAGGAGCATTGCGGCGGCAAGCTGCCGCCCGTCGGCTATGCCGCCGGCCGCAATGACCGGCACCGGCACGGCGTCCGCGACTTGCGGGAGCAGCGTCATCGTGGTCATATCGCCCACGTGACCGCCGGACTCACCGCCTTCGGCGATGACGGCGTCCGCTCCCGCCTTCACCATCACCTTAGCCAAGGCCACCGACGCCACCACCGGAAATACCTTGGCGCCCATGCTCTTCCAGGCGCCCATGTACTTGGCGGGATTACCCGCCCCGGTAGTAATGAATCCTACTTTCTCCTCAGCAAGCATCGCCGCTATATTATCCACATCGGGGTTCATAAGCATTAAGTTCACCCCGAAAGGCTTATCAGTCATCGACTTGCAAATTCTTATTTCCTTCCTAAGAGCCTCCGCATTCATGCCGCCGCTTGCCACAAGGCCCAGGCCTCCTGCATTGGATACGGCTGCCGCAAAAGCACCTGTCGCGATATTGGCCATACCGCCCTGAATAATCGGGTATTGGGTCCCCGTAATATCGTTTAATTTCATACCTCTCCTAACCGCGCTAGATAATTACCGCGCCCCAAGTTCTGCCCGCACCGAAGGCACACAGAAGTATTCGGTCACCATCCTTGATGCGTCCCGTCTTATATGCTTCATCGAGAGCAAGCCCCACGCTTGCCGCCGAAGTATTTCCGTACTTTTGAATATTCACCACGAACTTATCCATCGGCTGTTCCATCTTCTTCGCAACCGACTCGATTATTCTCAGATTCGCCTGGTGCATTACGAAATGGTCGATTTGATCGTACGTAAGTCCTGCTTTTGCGACCACTTCTTCGATAACCGTCGGAACCGTCGCCACCGCGAATTTGTAAGTTCCCTGACCGTCCATATGAATGTATCCGTCGGGAACCTTTATATTAATCATCTCTTCGTCGCCGTCCACACCTATAACCGAATGGTAAGGTCTTTCATCAAGTTTCACGACTGCTGCTGCCGCGCCGTCTCCAAAAAGAACGCAGGTACTTCTGTCCGTCATATCCATTTTCTTGGACAACACCTCGGCACCCACTATCAACCCGGCCTTGGCATTTCTCGCCATCATAAGCGCCCTCATGGTCTCAAGCCCGAAGATAAATCCGGAGCATCCCGCTCCCACATCAAGCGCGATTATATCGTTTCTAAGCCCGAGCCTTCCCTGTAACAGGCACGCTGCCGAAGGCGAATAGTACTCCGCCGAAACGGTGCACACTATAACCACTTCAATGTCTTCAGACGCCACTCCCGAGCGTTCAATCGCCTCTCTTGCCGCATGTTCCGCAAGGTATGTCTGGTCTTCGCCCTCGCTTACATACCTTCTTTCTTTCATGCCGGTACGCTTTGTAATCCACTCATCGCTGGTATCCACTATGGTCGAAAGCACATCGTTGCTCACAACCCTCTTAGGCACACAGCTTCCCGTGGCAAGTATCTTAATTCCGATCATTTTAAGTCTCACACGCGGCTTAAGCCCCGCAAAACCTTTCATCAAATTTTCTGTATTTCCTGTAACGCTCTTCCACGAGTTCTTCCGTACTTTTCTTTTTAAGTACCGAAAGCGCCTCGCATAAAGCCTTATCAACGTTAGCAAATATCGAATCTTCCGAGATTATTCCGTCTGCCACTCCATACTTAAGAAGGTCATCCGCCGTAAGCTTCATAACCTCCGCCGCCTCCGCTTTTCTGGAACTGTCATGCCAAAGAATGGATGCGAATCCCTCCGGCGACAGCACCGAATATATAGCATTTTCCAGCATAAATATTCTGTCAGCCACCGATATCGCAAGCGCGCCGCCACTGCTTCCCTCACCGGTCACAACGGTCACTATAGGCGTCCTAAGCCTGCTCATAACCGCAAGGCTCTCCGATATCGCCTGACTCTGCCCGAACATCTCCGCTTCAAGACCCGGGTAAGCTCCCGGCGTGTCCACGAATGTGATAACAGGTCTCTTAAACTTCTCTGCCTGCCTCATAAGCCGTAACGCTTTTCTGTACCCCTCCGGTCCCGGCATTGCGAAGTTGCAATCTATATTTTCGCTCGCGTCCTTTCCTTTTCTGTGCCCGATAACCGTCACGGGCTCCCCATGGAAAAGCGCGATTCCTCCGTATATACTCTTGTCTTCTTTCTTAAGCCCGTCGCCCCTTAATTCAAAAAAATCCGTAAAGAGCGCCTCCACGTAATCGGTAATCTTCGGGCGGGCTATCTCTCTTGCCTTAAGCACTCTGTCAAAGGCCTTCATAAAGACTCCTTGTTATGCAATTTTAAAAGTTTGGTGAGCACCGCTTTCATCTCTCGCCTTGTAACCACACAGTCCACGAATCCGTGCTCCTCAAGAAACTCAGCTCTCTGGAACCCTTCCGGCAGCTTCTCGCCGATGGTCTGCTCGATTACCCTCGGTCCCGCGAACCCTATCAAAGCTCCCGGCTCAGCTAACGTAATGTCTCCGAGTGTAGCGAAGCTTGCGCTCACACCTCCGGTCGTGGGATGCGTAAGAACGGATATGTACAGCCCTCCCGCTTCCTTGAACCTCTCTATCACTGCGCTCGTCTTGGCCATCTGCATGAGAGCAAGCATACCCTCCTGCATTCTCGCGCCACCGCTTGCGGTAAAGATAATTAGCGGCAGCCCGTTCTCCATAGCGTATTCCGCCGCGCGGGCTATCTTCTCGCCCACTTCAATTCCCATGGAAGCCATCATGAAACGCTTGTCCATGACCGCCATCACCGCAGGGAATCCCCCCACAGTGCAACGCCCCGACACAACTGCGTCATGAAGCCCCGTCTCGTCGCGAAGCGCTTTCTTTTTCTCGGAATACCCATTAAATTCCAGCGGGTCTGTCTCCCCGAATTCACCAGGGAGCTCAGCAAAAGAACCTGCATCGGCAATATCTCTTATCCTGTCCATCGCCGTGTACGCTTCTGCAACCTTCTCGGCAGAAATCACTATCTTCGCCCTGCCCTCAAGGACTTCCGTCGCGTTTTCTCTTAAGTTCTTATATCTTATAAACTTGTTTTTTCTTTCTTCAACAGCTGTAACCATTTTCCCTCACGTTACTCGTCGGACTTAAGCCTCGCGGCCGCCTTGTCCCATGACAGAATCTCATCGGCATGCGCCTCGATGAAACCTACGTTGTATTTGCCCTTTATAAAGTCGGGATGGTGCAAAAGAAGGTAGTCAAAATCTCCGTTAGTCACTATCCCCTCCGTCACCAGTTCCAGCAGAGCTCTTCGCATGCGCCTTATGGCCTCAAGCCTTGTGGGCGCGTGAACAATAATCTTAGCCATCATCGAATCGTAGAACGGGCTCGTCTCGTACCCGTTATACAAAAGCGTGTCCACACGCACTCCCGCGCCGCCCGGTATGTTCAGGAAACCAATCTTACCGTTTCCGGGCATAAAGCCTGCGGCCGGATTCTCGGCATTTATGCGGCATTCGATAGCATGCCCGGATAGCCTTATGTCCTTCTGGCGCAGCCGCAATGGCTCGTGAAAGGCAATTCTTATCTGCTCTTTGATAAGGTCCACACCCGTAACCATCTCGGTTACCGCGTGCTCCACCTGAATGCGGGTATTCATCTCGATGAAATAGTAATGACCCTTATTATCCAGCACGAACTCAACCGTTCCCGCGCTTGTATATCCCGCAGCCTTCGCCGCCAGCACCGCCGCCTTGCCCATAGCTTTACGCAGGTCGTCTTTAATGAACATGCAGGGGCTTTCTTCTATCAGTTTCTGATTCTTCCTCTGTATGGAGCAGTCACGCTCACCCAGGTGAATTACGTTTCCGAATTCGTCCGCAAGTATCTGAAACTCTATATGCTTGGGATTCTCGATAAGCTTCTCCACATACATCTCATCGTTGCCAAAACAAGCCTTCGCCTCAGCCTTGGCTTCTCCGTAAAGGCTTTCAAGTTCCGCGGGACCGTTAACGCGTCTCATACCGCGTCCGCCGCCGCCCGCACTTGCTTTGACCAAGAGAGGATAGCCTATTCTTCTTGCTATCTTCTCAAGCTTCTTAGTACTGTCTATGGGGCCGTCATACCCCGGAACCGTAGGCACTCCGGCGTCTTTCATGATGCGCCTTGCGGTTGCCTTGTTGCCAAGCGCATCCATCGCTTCAGCCGTGGGGCCGATAAAAGCAATTCCGTACTCGTTACATTTCCTGACAAACTCACTGTTCTCGGACAGAAATCCATATCCGGGATGTATCGCGTCGCACCCTTTCACAAGCGCCGCGCAGATAATCGCGTCAATATTCAGATAGCTGTCTGCCGCTTTGTACGAACCCACGCATACGCTGTCGCTTGCAAGCTTAACGTGCAGACATTCCTTGTCGGCTGTGGAATAAATCGCAACGGTTTCGATATTCATTTCCATGCAGGTTCTGATGATTCTTACCGCAATCTCGCCGCGGTTGGCCACCAATATTCTCTTAAACATGCTTAGTCCCCGATTGTAAAAAGAATATCTCCGTATCCCACAACATCCTGGTTCTTAACGTAGATTTTGCGTACGATACCGTCTACAGGCGCCACAATCTTGTTCATCATCTTCATGGCCTCGATAAGGCAAAGCGTATCGCCCGCCTTAACCTTGTCGCCCACCTGTACAAAAGAAGGTTCCTCGGGCGAAGCCGCGGTATAGAACACACCTACAAGGGGCGCTGTAACATTCGTTCCTTCTTCTGCGACCTTAGCCGATTCAGCAGACGTTTCAGGCGCATCAGCCTTTTCGACCGACACCTGCGTAGGCTTGGATACTACGTCGCTGTTGCTCTGCTTCATAAGCTTCACATGTCCGCCGGCGACATCAGCCTCGAGATATGTGCTTTGACTTTCATCAAAGACTTTTAAGAGTTCTTTTACTTCTCTTATTTCCATGATTATTTGTGTGCCTCTAAATACTCAACGATGTCCTGAATGGTCTTCATATCATGCATCGCATCCTGATCGATTGAAATGCCGGTCTTCTCTTCAACCGCAAGCGTAAGCTCTACGGCATCGAGGGAATCTGCACCAAGGTCTTTAAAAAGGTCTGCCTCGAGAGTGATTTTATCTGCGGGGCAGCTGAGTATATCGATGATTATTTCTTTGACTGTTTCAAACATAAGTTGTCTCCTTTTAGGTTAAAAATATTTAGTTAAAATTATTTAACTATTTGATATCATATACACTTTTGAAATAATGTCAATATTTTTAGTTAAATTATTTTAACTATTATTGTGAAAATTCGCACGAAAAAGGCCCGGCATAACTGCCGAGCCCTATAATCAAACACTATGTTTATTTGTCCACTTTTGTTAATGTTATTCCGAACAAATCACTGAATTCTTCTTCTACATCACCGTAGCAGAATATGTAAGTTGCGGTTACGGTTAACGCACCGTCACCGGTGTTAACAAAGCTTACGAAGTAGAATGTCTTCTCGTCATCGGTAGGAATAATTCTGACTCTGTCGGCTATCTGCTCTTCGGGCACATAAGTGCGGGAATAATTGAGTGTAGATGAAACAACCACATAATTAACGCCCGCTCTTCCGTTTACTAAGCTTGCAAGGTTGCCGGACATGCGCTTGTTAATGTAATCTTTGGAAAATTCACTTAATCCCTTCGTATCATCATTTTCATCAATCGCCTTTAAAACCTTGCTCATGGCCTCCCCGCCTGTAGCGATTTCGTAGCAGCCTTTTGTGTAGTCTGCACTTAAAGTGCCGCATTTTCCGGCTACTTCGGTCACACTGTCTTCATAGGAGTATACCTTTATGTATGCTTCATCCTTGCTGATCTGTGCCAGATTGTCCACTACCTCGCCGGTAATGCTCTCAAGATATGCTGCTTCGTCAAAAGGAGCCTTCTCAACTTTTTCTTCTTTGGCCGTGCAAGCGCACATGCTTATTGCCATCACTGCAGAAAGAAGGATGGCGGTAATTTTCTTAATCCTCATAACCTGATTTCCTTTCGGGATTTACTTTATAGCAACAGTCTACACTTTACCGCTGTTTACTTCAAAATGCAATAGAGCAAAATAAGCCCTCTTATTTCATGAAAAAAGACGGCAAAGAATCTCTTCCCTGCCGCCTTAAATATTGACTTATTATTCACGTGAGAACTGTGAAATAAACTTCCATGCATTCTCGTTGGTATGATGTCTGCACTCGTGTACCTGACCGCTTACGCTTGCGAGAGCTGTGCGGCATACGCCGTCGGTGCTGTCGTAGTAGTTAATGGTGAGGACACTGCCTCTGGACTCGTCGGGAACCTTCTCGACTCTGTCGCCGGGTACTCCGAAGTTGGGGTCTTCCCAGGTTTCTTTGTGGTCGAAGTCTACGTCGAATCGCTTAACGAGCTTATTAACGGATGCAAGGTAATTCAGACGCTCGATGCCGTCCTTGCCCTGCTTGGGAAGCTCTGTTAAGTGAGAGAGCTCGCCGCCCGAGTAGAACATGGGAACGCTGACGGTTTCATTGAAGCCCGGATCTCCGAGAGACATTCCGAAGGGATTGTTCTTAACGGGGAAGAGCGCACTTGCGGGTGCGAGTCCTGCGAAGACTTCGGGGAACTGCTGGAAGCAATCCCAGGTCTTGCCGCTTCCCATGGAGAAGCCTGATGCGTAGATGCGCTTCTCGTCGATGTTGTATTTCTTTTTAAGGTCGTTGATTACCTGAATAGCTTCTTCCGCAGGAACGTCCTGATGATTCTCGATAGCTACGTACAAGAAACCGTATCTGTGGCAAATCTCCCACCAGCCTGACACGAAGGTAAGGTACATAGTGGAGTCTCCGCCACCATGGAAGCCTACAAGAAGCGGAACGGGGCCCTTGTCGAAGAGTCCGTTGTTGTAGTATGCGAAGTAACCTACTTCGTGAGTCTCGGTATCCTTGTACTTGCCTTTATTGGCCTTGGAAGTCTTAACTACGGTGGAGCCTGCTTCCTCGGTCATGTTGAGGGCTTCAAAGTCGGGCTCGATTTCCATCTTGCCGCACCACATTTTGAACTTTCTTACGAAAGCCTTGAAGTCCTTCTCGTACTCAGCCTTGTCCTTGATAAGTACGTTCTCGGATGCCTTAAATGCGTCATTTACAGCCTGTGAGTTGTTAACGCTTAAGATAGCGATGTCTTTTCTCTCGACATCCGGTGTAACGCTTAAGCCTTCCATGGAGCACATAGCGGGAGTAATCTCGCCGGGACCCCAGAGGTATTCGCCGTCAATCTTCTTAAGTAAGTTCTTCGCAACATAGTCGGCGGATTTGCCGAAGCTGTAGATGTCTGCTCTGAAAATCGCTCCGCGTATGAAGTAACCCTTGAATTCTCTGGTAAAGAAATCGGTGATCTCTACGATGCCGTCCTCGTAATAAGGATTCATCTTAACTTCTGCGATTAAATCCTTGTAAAGGTCTGCGGTTGCGCCTTCCCAAGCCTTCTCTCCCTTCGGATAAACAAAGAGTACGCTTGAATCTACCGCCGAAGCGATACGCGCAAGACCGGTGGCCTCAGCCCAGTCAACTGCATCCTCCATAGATTTTCTTTCTTCTTCAAACACCAGAAGAAGGGGAGCTCTGAAAGTATAATTGTGTACCTTTCCGTTAATCTTGGTAACGGGAACATAAACTTTTAAGAAAAAGCGCTCGTATTCCGCTTCAAAACACTTTCCGCCCGTAACGGTCCCCTTAACCTCAGGCCTGGTCATAAGTGCCATATTCTGTACCTCCTTAAATATATAGTCTATACCTCACTGTCCTCATTATAACGTTTCGCAACCTTGTGCAAAAGAAAATGCCCGTAACCGCGCAACAAATGATTATAAAAAAGCAAAAAGCGTGGAATTTCACAAGAACTCCACGCTTTTTATGTACTGTTATTCTTTTAAATTTACTTATACCAAGTAACTTTCAGCCCCTGGATTGCGTCGCAGGCGAAATTGTCGCCTTTGAGCTTAGACTTGTCGATGGTAGACGACTCGTGATCCTTCTCAACAGTCTTGGTGTAGCCCTCGGGGTCCTGGTGACCTTCGAGGAAATATGTGCGGATTGTGTTGTTAAAACGCGCGCTGTGAGGGTCAAAAGCAACCATGATTTCAGTGCCCGCCGCAGAGAGTCCTACGATATCACCGCCCATGAGGTCGGAGTTGGCAGAGGCGGCCTCTACAGCCATTCCTGCAGCTTCCTCGTCGGGGTAAGTGCCGAAATATGTAGCACTCACAACCTCGCCCGTCTCAGGGTCGAACTCAAATACTATTCTGTCGGGAGCGCCGGGAGTGTAGTCTCCGTTAATCTCCGTACCGTTTTCATCCACATACTGAAGCTGGAAAAGGCTTCCGTCCATAAATCCTGCTATGGAATAGCCTACGCAGTTCCAATCCTCAATTCCTGTTACCGTTACTTCTCCGTAATAATCGTAAGCTTCCTCGGCATTGTAAGGGTCGATTTCCGATACGCTTGTCTCCGAATTGCTTGTTTCTTCAACTGATGCAGCCTCGCTTGTTGAAGTCTCGGTGCTTGCGCTTACAGTCTCCTGAGATGCGCTTGTCTCGGTAGTAGCGGGCTTAGCATCCTTATCGCCGCAGCCGTAGCAGAACATTACGCCTATGAGGGCGGCAGCCATCAATAATCTCTTAATTCTCATATATAATCCTCCGTGTAAAATTCAATCCCATTACCACCATTTTGCGACAAAAGAAAGCAGATGTCAAAAGAAAAAGAAAGGTCGGGGCCAAGGTATGTATCCTCAGTCCCGACCGGGTCTAAAATCTGTTATTTTCTGGCTTCGTAATCCTCGTCGATTTCGGCTTTCCATGCGCCGTCTGCGAATGCGCAGGCCATCTCGGAAGACTTGCATTTTCTTACGCGGCTGATTGCCTTGTCGAGAACCGAGTAATTGACTGCGGTGCCGACTGCGTCGCATACGAAATTGGCTGCACGCTCCTTGCGGATACCCATGTTGCCGGCCACTTCGATAGCATCGATGTTGGCGCCGAGGAATAAGAATTCCCAGTTGTACTTTTCTTTCTGGCGCTCAACCATGCGCTTGATGTCCTTGAATGTGTAGCGGTGGCTGGCGTTTTCAAGGCCGTCGGTTGTGATGATGAAGAGAGTCTTGGCGGGGCGGTCTTCCTCGCGGGCATACTTGTGAATGTTGCCGATGTGGTGAATCGCGCCGCCGACTGCGTCGAGGAGTGCCGTGCAGCCTCTTACGTAGTAGTCGTCTTCGGTCATCTTCTTAATCTTTGAAATCTCTACTCTGTCGTGAAGCACTTCGCACTGATCGTCGAAAAGCACTGTGGATACAAGGGCTTCGCCTTCTTCTTTCTGCTGTTTCTTAATCATGGAGTTGAATCCGCCGATGGTGTCGGCTTCAAGTCCGCTCATGGATCCGCTTCTGTCAAGGATAAATACAAGTTCGGTTAAATTTTCTCTCATAACAATTACCTCCGTGGTGTGTTGTTTTCTTGTTTCTGAGGTAATTGTAAATAAAAAAGCCTGCCAAGATGTCTCTTGGCAGGCGACATCACATCGCTACGCTTCCACGTCTCCTATCGTCGGCTCGCCGTGGGCAAAAAGTGCTTCGTTGACAGCGTACAGATCGTAAGCTTCGTGCTCGATAAAGTACTGAACAATAATGTCCTGTCTGCTGCAGGGCGAGAGTGCAAGACCTGCTCGCGAAAGAAGGTCTTTGGTCTCATCGAGGCTAAGCTCGAGGGCGATGGCGAAGCAGAGTGCCGTAGCCTTGCTTGGGTTCTTGGTGGTGCCGCACCTGAGTTTGGAGAAGGCTTTGCGGTTGATGTTCGCTTTCTTTTGCAGTTCTACGTCGGTGATGCCCTTCGCATCGGCGTAGGTGAAGACGAGTTCCATGAAGGACTTATCCAGATTCTTGACTACGTCTTCGAGCTTCTTGGCAGGTGCGGGCGCGGCGTCGGCGAAGGCCATGGCTTGCATGAAGTTCGCGGCGGGAGCGGCGCCCATGGCGGCGTCTTCGCGAATCGCCATGGATTCGGCGGCCATCAGCTTGCGACCGGTCTTAAAGAGGCCGCCGCGACGCCTCTCGCGACGACTCTCCGCGCGAGGCAGGCTCTCGGCCGGGTATTCTTCCTCCTCGACTTCCGCCACATAATTGCTGTCTATATACGCATCAATATCACCGAAACGCTCCGATGACAAAGAATATGATTCATCGTCAAATACCACAAGGTAAATTGCCAGGTCATGATCATCGAGAAAGCTCTTAATCTCCGAAAGCGCAATGCTCATGGCAATTCCCTTCGGGAAGCCGAAACTGCCCGAAGCAAGAAGCGGTACAGCAAGAGTCTCTATGCCAAGACCGGTTGCCTCGGCAAAAGAGCTTCTGTAGCAGCTTCTGATGATGTCTTCCTCACCCGACAGGCCGTCGCGCCAGGGGCATCCGACGGTGTGGATGATGTAACGCGCGGGGAGCGAGAAGCCTTCGGTGACGGCGGAGGTGCCGCACTCGATGCGGCCTATCTCGGCGCGGCGCTTGTAAAGCGCCTCCGCGCCGGCGGCCTCATACACCGCCTTATCAATCCCCGCGCCATACCCCGGCAAGCCACTTGCCGGGTTCACTATCGCGTCCACGCGCATCTTAGTAATATCGTTTCTGACTATCTGAAAAGGCATTCCCCTACTCCTTTACTCATAATCATCGTAATCTTCGTAACCTTCAGAATCCTCGTCTTCTTCTATCCCGAAGCCGCGATTCAGCAGTTCATTATATTTCATATTGGCTTCCTGAGCCGCTTTCCTGTCTCGCCATGCATCTATTTCACTGCATATCGCCAGCATCTCATCGACTATAAGCTCGGCAGTGCGAGGCTTCACATAGAAAAGATACGAATTCATCCTCTCCATAGCCTTCGGACTCCCCAAGTTCTTGGCAACCATTTCGCCGAGCTCCGCCGGGAAGCCAAGCCTCTCTATATTTCTCACAAGTTCATCACGAGCTCTCACCCACTCGTAGCGACCGTCCCGCATCATAACCTCCGGTGCGCCGAAGCGCTTTCTTTTGCCAATATTATAGCATAGATGCGGAGCGGCGTATGTGTTATAGTAGAAGTATGAAGGGAGGATTTCTTATGTTTCAATTCTGGGGGGACGGTTCCGACCTGTCCAAAAGTTTAGTCGACGCCATCAAAGTGCGCGACACAAGTAACTTCAACTGGACTTTCATTTTCATCCTTGCGGTAATCTTCTACGTATACTGGAGCGAGATTCGCAAGAAGAATTACGAAGTCGTCTACGCAGGCCTCGCGCTCTACGGCGTGCACTGGCTCTACGAAATCTGTAACGCGGTAATCGGCCACTTCGCCGGCTATCCGCTGTGGTCGGTCAGCAACGAATCGACAACATTCATCCTGCTTATCGGCGTATGCTGGGAGCTTTCGATGATGTTCATGCTGGCAGGTATCATCTCCTTTAAGATGCTGCCCGACGACCGCAATAAGCGCTATTTTACCAAGGGTGGCAAGAAAGGCATCAGCTGCAAGCTCGTAGGCGCCATCGAGATGGCACTGCTCTTCGCTCTCGTCGAGTCATTCCTCGCAGCGACCTCCAACCACTCATTCATCTGGGTATACAAATGGTGGGGCGTACTTCCCGTATTCATCACCACCTACGTACCCTTCTTCCTCGCAAGCAACTACGTACCCGACATGGAACCGGGCCGAAGAAAACGCTTCTTAATCTGCCTCTGGTCCCTCGTAGCGATACTGCTCGTAGTGCTGATTCCGCTTGGAATAATCTAAAGACTCTAAAACAGGCTGCCCTTCGGCAGCCTGTTTTTTATTGCCAAGACACTTGACAAAAACTATAACAAAATATAACAAAATTTCTAAACTATAACAAAATATAACAAAGTACATCTTGTATCTGTTACTCCGTCCACTCAACCGAGAACACCGCCGTGATGTCATCCGCGCCACCGAAGGCTTCTTTAATCTCCTCTTCGTCAGCGTTCAGCCTGCCAAGCTTCGTGAACTTGTAGGTGTTCTCGCCATAGTAAATCGTAATCTTGTTGCCCTCGTAGAGTATCAGGTCGCCGGGGCGAGTCGTAATCTCCTTGTCATTCGTGGTAATCGCCCACGGAAGATTGCCGACCTTCTCGAATCCGCCGTAATCCGACATGTTGATTTCAAGAGTGCCACTCTTAATCTTCTCGATAAAAGCATCTGCGGAAGAATTGCTCTCAAGATTGATGGAAAAGAATCTGTCGCCGACACTCACCTGAACTATCGGAACAGGCTCCGGCGAGCCGACCTCTTCGCCGCCCTCGTCAGTCCACGGGCCTTCATTAACCATGCCCGGTCCGTCCATAATCAGGTACTTTCTGTTATATACAAACACAGCAACAAATGCCAAAAGAATAATCACAATCGCTGTTACAGCAATAATCAAACCGTTCTTCATGCATTCCCCTCCCTGTCACAATCTATTTCAAAAACTCCTCAGTGTGCTTCATAACATCACCAAGCGTCTTCAAATCCGTCTCCATATCGCCCGTCTCCAGCGAATGGTTGCCGCACTCATACACATAAAGCGGAATCCCCTGCGCCTTCGCAGTCTCACCCATCTTCGCCACATCCGAGAACGGGTCCGCGGTTCCGATAAACGCTATCGCTTTCCTGCACCCATGCTCATATGTCGACTTAAGCGGCGTATACCAAAGCTGCTCCGCCTCCACACCATACTCTTCCGCGTACCTTGCGGACAGCATCGTGCCCATGCTTTTGCCGGCGAATACTACCGTATCATAAGCCTTAAAGTCCACAGCGCCGAGCTTCTCGACCGCCATCTTATAAGACTTTCCGATTCTCACTTCCACCTGCGGATCATCGAACTTCGCCGCAGTAAAAAAAGGTGTATAGTCAATATCTATAATCTCGTAGCCCTTGTCCCTCGCAATCTTGCCCGCATAGTACAAAAGTGGCTTATCCTTCGTATAACCCATGCCGGGAAAAATAACAAAAAGCTTTTTACCTGCCATACCTCGCTCCTATTCCCATTTCTTCCACACTTCAGGCTGATATCCAAGCGTCGACTGCTTGCCGTTTCGAACCACCGGCGTCTTAATCACCTGCTGATTCTCAAGAATCTTCTCCACTTTGTCCTCGTCGGCAATATACTTAATCAGCGCCAGCGTATCCTTGTCCTCGCAATCCGCGTCTATCATCCCCTCGACACCACCGTTAGCCTGCGCCACGGACATGAACTCGCCCTTGCTCATTCCTTTTTCTTTCATGTCTATAAACTGATACTTGATGCCGCGCTCCTTAAAGAACCGCTCAGCCTTCTTAGTATCGTTGCACTTCTTGGTCCCGAAAATCTGAATGTTCATACTCTACCTATTTATTTCTTTCCTTGTAATTAGCAATCGCATTATGGAATGCCTCAATTAACTCCTGCTCGTTCTTTCCGTGAAATCCCACATAATCATCTATATCAAGAACTTGACCTACGTAAATAAGATCTTCTCGATCAAAATCCATTTTTGCCTTATAGCCTTCATACTCAATTAGTCTACTACTCATATTAAATCTCCCCTAAAAAATCGATACCTCTAACTAATAATACCACCTTCTTTTGCCGCCGCAAATATGCTATTGTTAAGGTAGCAAGATCGATTTGCTAACGGAGGTTACATATGTCAAGATTCAGCGATATGATCAGAAAGTCATTCGGCGAAGGCGACGCCAAGCGCGACGCGGGCCTTAAGACGCCCTCGACCGTCAAGAGATTCGATAACATTTCCTACGGGCCGCACCCCACCTGGAACCTTTTAGACGTCTACCGTCCTAAAAAGGCCAAAGAAAGCGCCCTTCCCGTCATTGCAATCGTGCACGGCGGAGCATGGGTATACGGCGACAAGGACGTCTACCAGTACTACGGCATGAGCCTTGCAGAGCGTGGCTTCGCGGTTGTGAATTTCTCCTACCGCCTCGCGCCCGAATTTCAGTACCCCACCGACCTTGAGGATATCTGCGCCGCATTCCGCTGGATATTCGCTAACGCTTCCGAGTACGGCTTCGACACCGCCAACATCTTCGCTGTAGGCGACTCGGCCGGCGCGCACCTGCTTAGCATGTTCGCGAATTTCCTCACCAATCCCGAGTGCAAGAAAGCTATGAAGGCAGAGTTCCCGAAGGCCAAGCTCACCCTTCCCCGCGGCATGCACCTAAACGCTGTCGCCCTTAACTGCGGCAAATACGAGCTCGGCACCCCCAAGACTCAGGACCCTATGTCCAAAGAAATCTTAAAGGACCTTCTCCCCAAGCGCGGCACCAAAGCCGAACTCGAGCTTGTGAACAGCGTTCAGTGGGTTACGGAAAAGTTCCCACCCGCTTTCATCATGACCACTCCCGGCGACACCATGCGCATCCAGGCTCACTACATCGCCGACGCACTCAACGACCACTCGGTCCCCTTCTGCTACCGCTACTACGGCGATGCAAAGAACCCTCTCTACCACGTCTTCCACTGCAACATGAAGCAGCCCGAAGCCACCAAATGCAACGACGACGAATGCGCATTTTTCAGAGAATACATAAAGGGTTGAGCTTAGGCTCAACCCTCTTTCTTCGGCTTGGTTCCAACCATTTCTAATGCCCTAACACTATCCAAATAATCCTTCTCTACTTCACTCAGCGTTCTCGCTTTATACTTAATGTATTCAGTTTCTGCCTTTTTTATTGCTTGGTCATGAGAAACAGTTCCCGACCCTTCAAGCAGTTTTTCTCCGCTCATGGTCAAAATAGTATCTAAATGAGTACTCCAATCATCCATTGTCATAGGAATTTCTCTTTCGGCTTGTCTTTCGGCAAAATCAAGATAACCTGAAACAATCTGTCCCATAGCTCGGAGTTCTTTATTATTCAAATAGTTTTTAGCAATTTTAGCCTCGTTCAGCGTCGGCTGATTTCCCTTAAATACAGTTAATCCCATAAAGTCTTTCTCGGCATCAACTCTATGGTATATTACCTCAGCAGCGGTCTCACCGCTAACTGCATAGTGAATCTTATTCTGAACCTTCTTAAAAAATTGTATCGACACTTCAGCATGTGGATTATAATCCACACTTGTTGCGTATATTTCCAAAATCTGTCTGTAGAATACCTTTTCTGAGGCTCTTATATCTCTTATTCGATCTAATAGTTCTTTGAAATATCCACCGCCTCCAAGCTCTTTCAGCCTATTATCATCAAGAGCAAATCCCTTACGCATATACTCTTTTATGATTCCGGATGCCCAAATTCTGAATTGTACACCCCGTTGAGACTTAACCCTATAGCCCACAGAAATAACCACATCCAAATTGTAATAATTTGTGGGCTTAGTAGAAAATTCGGAATTTCCGAATTTTCTCATTGTGTTCTCTGCTTGTAGTTCGCCTTCTTTATAAATATTCTGGATATGTTCATTGATGGTAGATTTAGATTTCTGGAATAATTCAGCCATCTGTTCTTGCGTAAGCCAAACGGTGTCTTCATCAAACGCAACGTCAACCTTGGTAAGCCCGTCTTCAGTTGTGTATATTATCAAGTCGGAATGGTCCATAACTAAAAAGCATTCTCCATATCATTTTATCTCGCTGTCAGCTATAAAGCATCCACAATACGATACAAGAATTATTATAGAACAAACGTTCTTATTTGTAAATAGCTTCACGCGCTCCATCAAGAATATTTGACGCAATTTTGCTTTATTCCTGCCTCGACTTCATCAATAATTGTTATATCGGCCGGCAACCAGTCGACTTCGCAAAGTTGCTCCTTGGTAAGCCATTTAGCAGCCTCGTGCTCCTTGAGCACCAGATGACCTTCTTTAATCTTGCACCAAAAGCAATCCATTGAAAGATGGAACTTCGGATAATCGTACTCAATCGTATCGATGAGGTCTCCCACCTCAATCTCCGTCTCCAGTTCCTCCTCAATCTCACGCACCAGCGCCTCTTCCGGCGTCTCGCCCTCTTCAATCTTTCCGCCCGGGAACTCCCAGCCGCCCTTCAAATCGCCGTATCCCCTCTGCGTCGCAAAGATCATCGGCTCTCCGTTTTCATTAACCGCAGTGATGATGGCGGCTACTACTCGAATGGTTTTCATATAATAACTTAGACCTTCAAAGAACGCATTTTTTCATAGTATGCGAGAACTCTACTGTCGTGCGAGTCTACGCTCTTAAGCCATTGGTCGACATTAGAAGAGTTAATAGAATTACTTCTAAGAACCGTAGCAATGTCAGAAGCAGTAACTATCAGTATTGGGTGACCATCTTCAACCACCTCTTTATAAGCTTGATTATCGACATAACTTGTCGTAATCAATATACCAAACTGTCTGTAGCGAATTCTAGAAATCAAGCGTGACATTTGCTTTACACCAACTGCAGTATCTCTAGAATAGCATTTTGCTTCAAGAGCGCAGTCAATCTTAAGCGGATGATTTGCCTTTCCGCCTGGCTTTATTTCATAATATCCTATAGCATCTCTTCCACCATCTCTCCACGGCCTAGTGAGCGAGAAATCGATGAAATTGCCATCCAGTTTACTAATTATGCTTGTTGCACAAGATTCAAATCCTTGGGGAAAAGCCAACTCGTCAAGATAGTGTTTGCGAATAATATCAAGGCATTTCATTCCTTCATCATCACTCTGCAATTGTTCATATTTTGATGGAATCTTTAGTATCTTCGGAGCCGTTAATGCCTCTATGCCATTACGTCCGTTTTGAATAAACTTTTTCCATACGCCGGGAGCATATTGAAGACTATTCTCATGGTCATTAATTAGCGCTTGCAACCATTTTCTAGATATAGGCGTAGCGCCTGTATTTAGTACCGTAAAATATGCTTCATAATTCTGGAACCTGTCTCCGTCCATTGTCCGCCAAAAGGCAACAAGGTCCTTATCTGGAGATATTCTAGGATTTCCAGGTGCAGCTAAGCCAAGGAACTTAACATCCTTACTGTTGCCCACTTTTTTGAAAATAAAGAAGGGCGGCATATCCTTCATCTCGCCATGACCGTTGAGAATTGAAAATACCATCTCTAACAACTTATTGCCCTTCAGCTTTGTCGCCACCAGCCCTGTACCAGGAGTTCTATTATCTCCATAGTATCTAAAAATGCCCGTCTCCTCATCGAGATAATCAGGCCATTCAAGTTCGCTCATTGTAGTGTAAAGAATGACATACGCAGGCTTTCCGCTTCCGTCTTTTCTATTAACTTTTCTGAATCCACCCAAAATACCGACTTTAGGAAACAGATGATGAATTACCTCACTAGATGCATTGGGTTCATCACCACCTTTGTATATACAATCAACTATAAGCTCTGAATTATCAAGATTCTTAAACTGAACTTCCATATGGCCTCCAAAGCGGATTTTTCAACTTTACCAAATAATTTATTGTTGCATAAATCACTTCTCACCTAGTCTTCTGCCAACTCATTTATAGAACTGAAAATATGTTTACCCATGTCTTTGCCTCGTTTTTTCATATCAAAGCTTCCATTCGAAACTTCTTGAATCACGATACGCGGCTCTTGCAATTTAGACTTTGTATAATCTTTAATCTTATCGCAAAGAGGCTTTGAATCAAGATTATCGTTTATTGTTTTCTCAAGCAACATTAGATTGCCAATAATGACATTGTCTTGTGATTCCGAATCAGGATTGCAGTGTTCTATGTTAAATGTATCTTTATCAATTTCAATCTCGTTCCCTAAAATATCTTCGTAATACTCCAACACTGCAGCAACATTTTCTCTATTCTTAGAGCTAGAAAATGGTTTCCATACATGCGAATATGAAAGACTGCAAAACGAATTTAAAAAATTATTCTCATTTGGCAAGCGCTTTACCATAGACTTTTTCATATCCGTCAAATGTTCTATCGAAAAATCATTTTCAAGTTTTTGAGCATAGGCATCGATAATGTCATCAATTTTATTAGATGCCAATTCTCCGATAATCTTATAGCAGATAAAGAACTTATATAAGTAAATAATATTTTTCTCGTACAGCTCTTTAGAAAGTTTACCATCCTCAAGATTATGCATTAATCCCATTATGATAGTTCTAAATTGCTGCTGCTTATGACTTTTGAAAAACAAAAAAACCTTTCTCTCTATAAGAGAACAATCTTCACCAGATATTATTTTATGGTAGTATCCTGCTTTCAACTTTAAATCAGCCAGGAACTCCATTACATCTTTTCCTTTCTCTTTTGCTACAATAATCTTGTATGGTCTACTATCCGCTTTATCTGTACGTAGACCGTATTTGTGTAACACATAATGTTTTAAGAAAATTTCTGTTTTATCTCCCAATTGACTTTCTATGTCTGAAATTACCTTAGCAACATCTTTCTTTTTTCCATCAACAGAATATTTAAGCAGAAAATTGCGGAGCAAGTCATAGTCCTTCAATTCTTGACCTCTAGCATTTAAAACTTCGAAAATGGCGTAAGCATCTTCATCAGTAGTCGCACTTACTTCGATATATCGAATCTGCTCAATCGTATCGGCGTATTTATCAAGTAGCTTGATATCTCCTTTTGTCTCTGACTCTAAAGAATTAGCAAAATATGTAATACAATCTCGAATATTTTTGGATTTTGCTTTTTTCACAATCTTATCTAACGCATCTATATCAGTATTATTCTCTTGAGCCTTGTTTGCAGCAGAAAACAATTCTTCAACGATGCAATTTATCTCAATATTTGCATCAGCTGATATTATCGGATGATCCACACCGTCCCTATCTGTTACGAGCAAAAAGGATTTAATACCCTGTAATTTGTTATAACTCTTCTTTTTTGCATAAAGATATCCTATCGAAACAAAAAGCATCGAAATTGTGAGGACTCTTTGTTGGCCATCAATAATCGAAAAATGCTCACGAAGACCATCGTCAACATCTTCCGTCTTAAGCACTATACTCCCTATAAAGTGACTCCCCTTTACCGCATTACATATCAGAGACACATCCTCTAATAATTCACGCCAATTAGTATTTTTCCACACATACTTACGCTGATTGATAGGAACTATGAAAGACCTTCCTTGTAGCAATTTTGAAGTACTATAATCATATGAATTTAACGCCATAGTTTTTACCCCTCTATTATGTGTCTATTCGTTGCTAAAAACCTGATTTAATACCGCTCCCATTCTAGTTATCATCGGAACAACAAGCGCATTTCCCATACAAAAATATCTAAACTTTTCTGTCATTCCTGTATTTGTCCAATCATCGTCAAAGCCCTGAAGTCGCTCAGCTTCAATAGGTGTAAGAAGTCTTAGCCGATGCGTTCCTGGGTCCTCTACGACGTGCGTGCTACGATTTAACGTTGATTCACTCGTAAGCATCGTTCTTCCCGGCCTATCCCAGGGATCTGGAAATGCGACTGGACCCTCTGAAAAGATATATTCGTGGCCATTTGCAGCTACTCGCGGAACCTTTTTAGCCCCTTTTAAGTACTTCCACTTTTCCATTTTTTCATCAGTTATGTAAAAGTGTTCATCAACATTCTTCTGCAAAACATCGCCAAGAAGAAGCGGCTTTTCTTCCTGTTCTGTTATTTCTGTCGTGTATGCAATTCCTTTATGCATATACCCTGCATTTTCAAATGCAAAAGAGAACTTATCCGATACCTCTACAACATCTTTGGGCATCTCAACCTCTTTAATTACCTCATGCTCAATAATGGGAAACGCTTTAGCAAAAAAACCCTCTTCCTCAAAGATTTTTTCAGCTTTGATTTTGGCCATTGCTTTTCCATATTTCGTGGTATTCTTATAAGCAAAAATGAACGTTCTTCTGCGTCTCTGCGCCGCCCCATATAATGCAGCGTTCACAACACGCCACTCCACCGAATATCCGAGTTCGTTAAGACAAGCAAGCATAATACCAAAGTCGCGACCTCTCTGTTTCGAGGGAGACTTAAGCAATCTATCTACATTTTCAAACAGACAAAAAGGAGCCTTCTTGGCAATTAATGTATCTCTAATCTGCCACCAAAGAACGCCCTTCTTGCCTTGAATTCCCTTCTCATTTGCTAATCCATGAGCAACCGAATAGTCTTGGCACGGGAACCCTCCGACCAAAAGATTGTGATTAGGAATATTCTTCTTATTAACTTCGCTAATATCAATGCCGGTTGTATATTCACCAGCTAAATCTGTTGTGTCCCCGAAATGTGAAACATAGCAGTCATGCGCATATTGGCTTTTGGTGCTCGGCTCCCACTGACTAAACCAAACTGTTTCCCAGCCTGATTTTAACCTGTCCAATCCAAGTCTAAATCCGCCTACACCAGCAAATAGTTCACAAACTGTCTTTTCCATAACTTCCTCACTTCTCTATTTCATCACTTTATATTCTAATCGAAGCTATCAAAAAGATCAACCCCTATTTAAAACGATTTTCGAGTTGTTCCAGAATATAACTGTTATTGAGCCAAAAACATTGTTTAGGATAAAATCTTCCATCCGGCAGTTCACATACGTCTGCCGAATTCTGCCCATGTGGTCTAACATGACAAACTCTGTTTTCCGACACTTTTGGCAAATTACTTTCATATTCCCCATTAACTATTCTAAACTGAAGCCCATCTAACAGTATTCTTTTTGTTCTTTCCCACACAGACTTGACTTCTATTTCCAAATCATTGTACGGAATATTCCAAAACTGGCAACCTACAAAATGGAATTCACCGTCGGAATTCATTTTGTAAATAACAAAACAGAACCTTGTATCACGTAGATAATTAGCGAACGTACTACTTTCCCATTCTTCTTGTACTAATTCTTTGAACTTAAAAACAGGAAAGGACATATGCTGTTTTATCTTTCCGTTTGCTTCAATACGAATTGATTTCACCACAACATTCGCTTTTTCAAACTCTTCTGCCTTGTTTCCTTTGATTCCTAACATTCTGAACCCAAGCATTGAATACAAATTCTTTGGCTTTGTTGTGAACTCAATCTTAAATATATCAACCAGTTTTGATTCCGAATAGTCTCGAAAAGCATCAAACTTATCTATAACATATTCTTCGAATGACTTATCTTTTAATACGGCAGCCTCAAGAACAGATTCTGCCCTTTCTTTCTTGCACGCGATAAAATTCTTGAGAAGGTAATCCATGTAAGAACGCTTAAGGCAAAAGGCACGGCTCTTCGCTGGTATCTTGTCGCCGTAGTATTGCGGAACAATACTTTTTTCCGCAGTCTCGCCCTTAGTGCACGCTCCAAGATACATAGTATCTCCCTCAGACAATTCATGCGCCCTTCCAGACATTATCTTTTCTTTGATAACCTCATAGTCATGCTTGATTATTTCCATGTCGTTCTCTGGAGGTGACAACAGCTGCACAAAATCTATCTTGTATTTGAGTATATCTTCCAATTTTTTATTACGACAATAATAGACTATCAACAACTTTTTCATTTTTGCCCATGCATGAGATTTATAAAAATCCTCCTCAAATGGGCCTGCAAAGTTTATCTTAGTAAGAACTAATCGTTCTCCAGCCCTAATTTTTCCACTTTTTGCTTTGTCATATGGAGAACTCTTTACCTCAACACCAGCTCTCTTAAAGTCTGGCTCTTGCCTATTATTTTCCCGATACCCCAAATAAAATCGCTCAATCAGATTTCCCAACGCACCTTTTCTAGCCTTTTTTCCGTAAGCTAAAATTGCACTTTCTCTTTCGCTAGGGTCTGTGTGTTCTTCTATTACTTCTCGAAAAGTCTTCCCTACCAATTTTTTCGTATATTGCTCGATACTTTTTGCATCGTTCACATCGTAATCAAACTTCATATAACTCCCCCGAAACGGCTTCCTATGAATCTCAATTATCTGCTACTATCCTATAAAATTATATCATAACAGCCGGGGTGAAATAACCAACCAATCTATCATTTTTTAATATTAGTCACACTTTCTTCCTGGAGCTCTAAAATGTCTTTTTCGGTATCATTATCGCAATACGAGAATTATAGCGAAGCTGCGATAAATTTTGCCTATTTTTGCGCCATTTTATCGATGCTTTATCGCAATATGAAATCCGTTGATAATTGCGATAAGATTTTGCCATTTTCTTATCGCAATTCGCCGTGGATTGTGTATTGCGATAATCGACTCGCCAGACAGCATGATTTTGACTATTTTTTATCGCAGAAATCACCTATTTCTCGTATTGCGATAAAACGCACCACTGCGGCACAATTGAGGTTGCAGGGGCAGCAAAAAGCGCAGGCTCAAACCTGCGCTTGCATCTTTCTATTTTACCTCTGTCACATCCACCAGCTTATCTCCGGACTTAATCATCTGGCTTAAATATTTGTCAATCCAGACGGCTATGGATTCGTTTTCTTTTGCGGAAGTGGGGTGCTCGTTTTGGAGGGTTTCAAAAGAAACCACTTTGGTTTCTATTCTTTCGCCGTCAGACTCGAGGACCAGCGTGTCATCCACATAGATTGTTCCGCCTACGGAATAGCCGGCCACTACCGTGTACTTGGTTTCGTCCAAGGTGATTGTGAAAACGTCCTCAACCTGAAAGTATCTTTCTTTGGCTACTGGCTCGAACTTTTTGCCGCATGCCGACACAACAGAAATTGTGCAAATGACAAAAAGCAATAATGCATATCTTAAAACATTTCTTTTCATACTCTTAACCTTTCTTCTCATATCAGTTGAACCGAAACATCTCTCTGAGCATGGCCCGATTCCTGTACGATTATACCATCTGTTTGGGCAAAAGAAAGCCCTGCGAGAAAAATGGAGTTAGACTTCATCCATTAAAAAAAGAGTTTTTTTGACTAATTCGATTGCCTAATATGGCTTTAGTCAATTTATTTTACAATTTCGAGCAATTTGCACTAGTCAACTAAAAGTAGACACAGTTTCTCATTTTTCAGCACTCTTTTTCAGACATAGAACTCCCTGTACTGTTTTGGAGTCAGATAGTTTAATGAGTAAGCAGGGCGCTCTTCATTGAAGAACACGATGTACTTATTAATCTCTGTATCTATGTTTTCGTTGCTGGTTATGTGCAAGTCGTTAAACATCTCTGCTTTAATCCAGCCGTTGATTGCTTCCATGGCAGCGTTGTCAGTCGGAGTGCCAGCTCGTGACATTGAGTGGATTATGTTATATAGCGGAAGCAACTCGTTAAAACTCTTTGAAGAGTAAACAGATCCTTGATCTGTATGCAAAATCATTTTCAAATCAGGATATCTTGCTTTGATATCAAGTATTCCTTTAAGACCGCTCATGTATGTCATTCTGTCACCGCGTTTTCTGGACAGCGAATACGAAAGTATCTCGTTATTCCATATATCCATAAAAAGCGTCAACTCGTAGTAAATGCCTTTTAAATAAAACGCGGTCATATCGCTTACTATACACTGCAAAGGGCCGGAAACATTTATGCCACTCATCAAAAGATTGGGGTATACCCTGTAAGGCTCTCCCGGCTTTTTATATCTGTAGTGTTTGGAAACACTGGCTATGCCTGCAGCTTTACATATCCTGTGAGCTCGCTGATCTGACATGACAAGGCCTGTGTCCAGTCGTATTTTTGCATTAAGCCAGCGATATCCGTGAGATGGATATTGGGCATGATATTCCTTGAACAACGCAATGTCGCTGACAAATGATTTCATGCGATCTGACGGATGTTCTAGGCGGTTCTTCCACTTATAAAAGCCGCTACGATTTATGCTTAACACGTTACACAAGCACTTAACGGGGAACTGCCCCGAGAGTTCCATTATTATTTCGAATTCTTGTTGTTTAAAGGAATGAATTCCTTGTTTGCACCAGCTCCTTTCACTTCGTATCCTTTTTTTGCGCGCAATTCATTTGCTTTGGCAATAATCAACTCTTGTATTAGCTCTTCTTTAGACATTGCCATATATTCGTTCATTTCAACACTGTCGGATGACTTTGATTGTAAAAGTTTGACATCAGCAGGAAGGCGTACCGAACCGGATTTTATGATTGGTATTCCGTTTGCTTCTTTATACTCGCGTAAATATAGTTCTGCAGTAGATTTACCGATGCTATATTGAACCATTGCCTCACGTTTTGTCAGTTCGTGTTTATAAATCTGTTCTCCGATGGATATTCTTTCAGCCTTTGTGTATGACATATAGACCTCCCTGAATAAATCTTTTGCAAGCATGAATACCTAGCTATTATAGTGTATCAGCAAAAAATACCAGTGTTTACAAAAATTAGTTAGGTGTCTACTTTTACATTACCACTTCAAATGTGCTTTTCAAATACACACTAAATTGCTCTTACCGTTTCACGCCTTCTCAGAGCATTAAACTCTACTTGGAGGCTTCGGGCAAGCAATGCATATGAGTGCGTCCAAGCACTCTGAAGCCTTCGGCTTTGCCGGAAAAGCTTCGGATACCGAAGTCAAATGCACGAAGTTTCAAATAGGTTCTCACCGACTTAAATGCTTCGGAATCTGCGGGGGACTGGCTCTTGTGAGCGAGTATTGCCTCAAACTGCCGATTCATAAAGCCGGAGACTTTAATATATCGATTGGGCTTGGCCGTCATGTAATAAGCTATAGCTTCTATCGGTGCAGTCTCAGCCCCGTAAGCTTCCATGATCTCATTAAACGGTGCAAAGAAAGCAAGCCTTCTTGCCGCCTCACCCACATTTAAGTGGTCGGTGTGACATTCGCTTGCCACTACCGGGTCCGGTGCAAATATCACTTCGGGCTTAATCTCTCCGATAGCACGCGCCATAGCACCATAAAGGCCTTCGAATTTATAGAGTCCACCGTCCGAAAAATCAAGAAATCGCACATCGTCGACCCCCAGAATCTTAGCGGCACCGATACTCTCCTCCCTCCTGATTCTCGCCAATTCATCAGGCGAAGTACCTTCAGGCGCAAAGTCCAAACCGAAGCGTCCATCTATGCATATTAAGAACGTCACCTTCTTACCCATAGCCGTAAGCTTAGCAACAGTCGCCCCCGCACCGATTTCAATATCATCGGGATGCGGTCCTATAAAAAGAAACCGCTCGTATTCAAGTAACCTCGGCACCGGAGCCGCCATTTTCAGCACTAAAGAAGTAATGCTCATTAATCCCCCTTAACAACACACTACATCAAAATCCAAGTTCTTTTACTACACCTGCAATCCAGCCGGTCAAGCCATGCGGCAGTCTTTCGTCCATCGGGGTCCCATCATCAAACATGAGATTGCACTGCACTCCGTTCATAAGGCAGTGCTGACCCATCTCGATACCAAAGTAAATGGACGCAACTCCCTTGTCACCGTTTCGCACCCAATCAGGTGTATAGATAAAGCAATGCTTCATTCTCTCAAGCCTCGGTAGTCTCGGCACAAGCTCCTCCTCGTAATCGTGGAACTCGTCTCGCTTTCCGAGCGCCAGGAACAGATACTTGCCCTTTTCGTCGTACTTATCAAGAACCGAATCATCTCCAAGCGCAGTACCTCCGACCGGAATAACCACATCAAAGTCGTCCATATATGTATCCATAAGTCTTAATACGAATGTTGCTCCGGAAGAATTGCCAAGGAGTATAATCGGCCCGATTGCATCTTTTCTCTCGGCCACAAAGTCCATAATAAGGCTGTGAACAGACTCAAGATAGTCCGTCGACCAGAACCCCTGAACCTTACCTTCTTCGTCTCTGTATTCATTGGCAACGGGAATCAGAATATACGCCCCGCCCAGAGACTTCTGGTACTTCTCGGAAGCGTACAGTTCTGCACCGGTATAGTTGATACATACATCGCCCTCGAGCGCGTTACTCGTGCCATGCAAGAATACAAGAAGCGGAAGCTTCTTACGCTCGACAGTCGACTGCTTTAACGGATTATAGAAATAATACTTAAGTTCTGTGCCCGAAACGTGCTTGTACTGTGACTTTTCAAACAAATGAAAAAGCTTGCCCACCTCATAAGTAGGCGCCGTAGAAATAAAGTCCCCCGGTTCCATCTCACCTGCCCACGGCGGGGTAGGTATACCATTTACATCACCCATATGTACCTCCTCACAAATTTATATCTTCTGCTTACATCTGCTCCAAAATATACTCTTTAACACCCTCAAGCTTACTCTTCTTCCACTCTCCCCGTTCAGCCTCTGCCGCAAGCGGAAGCACGATAAAGAAATCCAGTCCTTCCCCGGGTACCCTGCCGCTTCTCTTGGGATTGGCAAAGTGCTCCGCCCACTCTTCCTCTGTGGCATCGGGCTTCATGGTCTTCATAAATATCTGCTGGCGCTTGGTTGCAGCCACAAACATCTGTGCCGAGAGCGGTGCCAGAAGCTTATAATCCGCCTCCTGCACATCCGTGAATATTCGGGGAATATCACCCGCAACAACATGTTCTTTGCCCCTGTCAATCTCAATTCCGAAGGCGTCAAAAGAAAACGCATTTTCGGTGAAATTAAGCTTCACAAGCAATCCGTACTGCGTGTTAAACTGCGCCCTCTGGTAAGGCGTATCAAATATAAAATTACCGAGGGAATAAAAGATTGCCTTATCCCCTACAGTCTCGTAATTCATGGGAACATGAGGATGGTGCCCGATAATTACATCCGCACCCATCTCAAGATATTTAAGATATCGATCTCTCGTATAAGGAGTGGCCAGAGCTGTAAATTCCTCACCGCCGTGTGACACAATAACACACCAGCGACAGGTCTTGCGAACCTCATTAATGCGCTCCTGAATCAGGTCATAGTCACTCCAGTTAAGGCATCCTGCCTTGTCCGGGCCTGCGGGCTTACAACCGCGCTGATAGCCGACACCGATAAGACCGATGCCGCCCGCTTCATGTAGAATCACCGGCTTACTTGCCTCGTCAATATTCATGCCCGCACCGAGAGTGGTAACGCCTGCATTCGCCGCTTCTCTGAGCGTTGCCGCCATACCTTCCTCCCCCGCGTCCATAATGTGGTTGTTGCAGATATTCCAAATATCCGCATGCATATTCTTAAGCACACCTACCGCTCCGGGATTCATGGTATGCATAAGCTGAACTGCGCCTTCGGTGGTCGTATTGGCGGGGGCATCAAGAATCGGCCCCTCGACATTGGCCACCACATGGTCGCCCGAATGCAGGAAAGAAAGGACCTCCTTGGCTATAAGGTCCTTGTCTTCCCATTTTCCTTCCATATATCTGTCAAACCCGATATCACCGGTAAAAACTAACGACGTGCTCTCTTTCATTATCTCTCTCCGTCAAAAGAAGAATTATCCAATCACATCTTATCACAGACTATTACCCTACACCAGTTTCAGTCTGTATACGTTGCATCCGTCGTAAACTTCATCGAATTTAAAGCCAAACTTCTCCGCAATGTGTATGGTCACCGCCTGCTCCGGGTCACATTCGATTACAGCATTCATGCCTTTCTTACGGGCCTCTTCAATCATCATTTCCGTAAGTCTTGATGCATAACCCTTGCCCCACTCAGACTTATTAAGAAGCCATCCAAGCTCATAAGAATCTTCTTCATACTGATGGAAAATAACGTAACCAACATAGTTACCGTTGTCATCTTCCGCCGCATGAATGCTTCTTTCTTCAGACTCAAGCACATCGTCCAAAAGAGCCTGTGTCTCCTCCTCCGTATAAGGGTCCTCGATATAAGTCATTACATCCGGGTCCGATAAAGTTTTAAATAAATTTTCCAAATCACTTTTCTCAAATTCTCTGATTTTCATAATGAACACTCCTTTAACCTATACCATTATCTCTTGATAAACACAGGCATATCGTCTTCATCCACTCCGTTTTCCACAAATCCCAGGGATTTCCAGAAACGAACAGAATCTTCCTTGGTACTGTTAAGGAGATAATACAGCGCTCCGTCAGCCTTCGTATACTCTTCAAAAGTCGCAAAACATCTGTGCCCCGTGCCATTTCCTCTAAACTCAGGAAACACCCAGAAATCCAGCATAAAGCACTGCCCGTCTTCCTGCGTATACGTATTATACTGAGCAGCACCAATCTTAGTGCCGCCCTCAGTAAAATAAATCATATGATGCCTATCGATTTCTGCCTGCATATTATCCTTGATTATTCCGCGATACTCTTCACCCGAAAAATACTCAAAATCCTCTTCATCCGTGATAATACCGTCATCCACAAGGTACTTAAAATGAATCTTCCAGAATTCCTCAATATCGGAAACCGGAATCTCCTGAATCTCAATCATAATCTATACCCCAACTATAAAGTCATCACGTAAATCTGGCATGGATTCCACTCATCCCAAAGTAACGGAAACACTTCAAACTCCTTGAATCCAAGTGACAAATAGAAGCGATTGGTCGCGTCATAATCTTCATATCGCCCCATCTGCACAGTCTTAACCTGCAAGAACGAATAGCCCAGACGCTTAGCCGTCTCACGAAGCTTCTCAAAGAGCATCCTGCCGACGCCTTTCCTGTGATACTCCTGCAATACGCCCATTACGCAAAGTTCCGCAGTTTCCCTGCCTGTCTCTTTAAGACATATAAACCCTATAGGCCTGTCCCCACAAAAGGCGGCAAAAAAAGGCTTGTCTACACATTCTCTGATGTACTCTTCCCTAGACTCTTCGATTCCGAACCAGTCGGGCAGAGCCTCAAGAATAAGTCTGGTAATGTGCTTCTTGTCCTCTGAATCACGGATTTCCCTGACCACTATATCACTCTGTCGCTCTTGCCTTGCATCCGCAAAATAATACATAAGATTCAAGCAATCCGGGGCATCCTCATCAATATAGCCGGTATTCTCAAATCCGACCTTTTCGTACAAATGCAGTGCTTCCTTATCCTGTGCTTTAACACAAACTTCCACGCAGTTATACTTGCGTTCCTTGCCAAGTTCCGCGAGTATCAATTTCAGGGCAGCCATACCATAACCCTTCCCCTGAAATTTTGCGTCAATCATAAACTGCTGAAGATCGTAGCATGCAGGCTCTTCATCCATATCCTTAACCATTGCAAGCCCTACAGCGATACCTCCGTCAGCTATTCCAAAAACCTTCGCGCGAAAGTCCCTATAAGCATATCCTCTCGCAATAATTCCAATGTTACTTGAGAGATAACCTTTCTGGTCCTCTCTGACACTCAAACCGACATAATCAAGCCAGTTTTCTTCGTTGATTTTGATTAATTCAACCAATTTTCAATCCTCCGTTTTTTATTCAGAGGGTCAGGTCTCGTGGGCCCTCCATACACGATAAATAGTCATATATAATCACTCCTTTCTTAAGAATTTGCATAATTTAACAAGTTTTCTTGGCCTTATCTAAAAGATTCTGAGCCAGTGCACATTTTAAGGCTACTTTCAAATGACGCATCTCTGCATCGTACTCCTCTTCGGTCGGATATCCTTTTGATAAATGCTCATCAAGCATACTAAAATCAAGATATTTGCTCCAATACTCACGATTGAGGCCTTCGATGATTTCCCTCTTCCTTAAAGCATATTCATCCTGCCAATTTTCTCTGACCGGGATGTTTCTTAAGCTCATGTCTTCTTTGTCATTAAGCTTATACAGGGATTTGGAAATAATATCCTTGAAAGCCTCCCGGTATATATATCTCTTTATGCCCTTGTACGCGTACATGTATCGTGGAATGGATACAGCATAATCAATAACCCTGTAATCGAGAAACGGTACCAGGTATCTCACACCGCTGTACGCACCGAAGAGTGCCATGTTATCAAGTCTGTTGCGGCTTCCGCCACTCTTAATATATCCTATTGGGTCGAATTCAAACAGTAGTGCGCTTTCTTTCTTAATCTTAAATTGACGGGCGAAGTCTTCCTTGAGAAGTTCCGGTGACTCAAACCAGTTAAGATAAGTCTCCTTAAGACTCTTCTTTGACTCAGCAATATTGGTCAAACCCTTTTTCAGTGTACGGAAAATTCTGTTTTTCCCTCTCGTAACAGACCAGAGGTATCGCCAGTAATGATAATACTCGTGATGGGCATACATCTCATAAATATTGCTGCGATGACTCACGCCTTCATCGCCGCCGTGCCCGGTAAATATAACATTTGCACCCTTGCTTTTCACAAATTGAGAAGCGTAGATAATCTGGTAAGTATTGGAATTTGATGGAAATGCAAATCTGAAGTCTCCGGAACCGGCTTCCGGCACGTTAATCTCAGCATTTCTCGCCACTTCTTCCATTCCGTGCTCATAGTTGTCACTTAAGTGAGAGTAATAACATGAAATGTTCTCTCTCTTACAGATTTCCCCGATAATCAACCGTTCATCGTGCTCGGCCATAGGAACCTCCGAAGGGTCTTTTGACCAAGAATAATATATACACTCGCGCCCTGCTCTGTTAATCAAAATATCGATGACGCTTGAATCAAGTCCGCCCGACATTTCGGCACCGACCAAGCCTGACACCGCATTGAGCCTGCGATTCACAGAATCCGTAATAAGTTCACGAAGTCCTGCTATGTATTCCTCATCTGATTTTTTCCTGATTTTGGTACTGCCGATTCTCCAGTACTCAGTAACCGATATTTCTTCATTCCAATTAGTACAGGAAAATTGCAAAAAAGAAGCCGGCGGAACGCACTCGACTCCTTCGTATGGCGTGCCGAGTAATGTATCTGTATCAAATCCCGAAACCGTCTTATATATCCATTCTTCGATGACTTGTGTCTTAACAAGCGGAAGCGCCAAAAGCCCCCTTATGTCTGTAGAGAAAGCAACCTTACTTTTATCCTTGTAAAAAAACAAAGGCCGTACTCCCATGTGATCTCTGAAGAGTGTAAGTCTGTCATTATGGGCATCGTATATGGCTCCTGCGAAATCCCCGTTGATATTCTTAAGCGCAGTCAGACCGCTTTTCTTAATATGCATATACAACAGTTCTGCATCAGAAATATCTTCCGGGACTTCGCATTCGGCGATTATATCCTCACGATTATAAATCACGGCATCAATTACGGCATGACAATCTCCGTCATTAATAACCGGCACTGTTTGAATATGGTAATCGGAAAGCTTCTCCACACAACAACCTATTGAGACTTTATCGCACGTAAACAAAGCTTCTTTGAACATCCCGTAAGGACGGTTCCATGGAAGCATCTGTTTAATACCGTTATCTGAATTGTCAATCGTGCAGAAACCAAATATTGCGCTCATAGCGATATACGCCTTCCGTCGATTATCGTATATAATTAATTATAAAAAGGCCTTGCCGTTTATGGCAAGGCCTTTCATAATATCGCACTTATGAATTTCCGTCCTGGGGATCTTCCTGAGTAGGAGGTGTAAATAAACCTGTACCGTTCTTGTTGATGTACTTGTTGTACTCACCATGAGCATCAACACCATCGATACCCTCGAACTTGTTTGTGTGCTTGCCGTTAGCTGTTGCAGAAAGTACTAATACTTCTACATCGGGATTATTCCATTTCTTCATCTTGCTTCCTCCTCGCGCTTGTTGTGGGAAATGATTTCTGGTGCTATCAGAGTAGCAAAATAATATGCATCAATCAATTAATCTAACAGGTTTGATAGAATTGATTGTGCGTGATTTATCTAAATGCAATCGAATAATTTTGTTTGTTTATTCATTATATTCAATTCCAACAATTTGTAATCCGCACTATTTTCCTGCGTAAGCGACTCCATCCAGTTGGAACTGTAAGCCGTCCTTGCCACCTACATGAGCGAACTCAGTCTGAATGGACTTTCTCACAGGATACTTGCCGTTAAAACGCTCTTTAATAACCTTCTCCATAATCGGAATGTTCCAAACGTCACGGAATAAGCAATCCATCTGCACTACGTTCTCAAGCGTCAAGCCAACCATCTTAAGCCTTGACTCCATCTGGTCGATAGCTCCGTTAATCTGAGCCTCCACAGGCTGACCGATATTACCTACACAGTAGCTTAAAAAATAGAAATCTCCTGCCTTAATAATTCCGGAGTGTGCCCACTCTTCGCTAACATCAAATCTCTCAATACCACTCATATCAATGACCTCCTCATATTTGCTTGCAACACGATTATTGTAGCAAACATATGTTCTGTTGTCAATGGTATTCTTTTTTCATCTTATGTATAATTCCGCAAGCTCACCGTCGTCATTCACGTATTCCTTGACCAAAGAAAATCCTTCTTTAGCCAAAATTTTCTTCGAATATGTATTGTCTGGATCTGTAATGGCAGCAACCCTTTCGTACCCCGAATCCTTAGACATCGCTATTAGTTTCTTGGCCAGTTCCGTACCTAAGCCGAGGTTCCAAAACTTTGGCAAAAGCATATACTCAATCTCAACCACGCCATGTTCCTCGTTGCCGTTTAAAGCACCCAATCCGATAAACTCATCTTCCCCGCTGTCCGAAACGCAGACTTTATAGAATCCCAAGACACCATCCTGTGCGTTTTGCTCCAAAACCGCCTGAAAGAACATCTCTGCTTCTTCCTCGGTAAAAGCACGCCCGAGATTCATCTTCATGGCCTCTTCATTGAAGACAAGTTCCTTGTACAGGCCTTTATCTTTATCACTGAATTTTTCAAGCTTCATCTTTATGCGCCTCAAAATCTTCTTTGGTCATCACCAGCGTCACAACACCGTCCGTAACGCCTGCTTCCTTGAAACCTACCGCCAGATGCGTCTTCAAGGCCGCCTCCCTCGTCACCTCAAAATCATTGTGAATCTCCGCAACACCACACGCTTCGAAAGCGTGCGCAAGCATCAGCCTCAAAGCCGGCGCTGAGTACCCACGCCCTCGGAAAGGCGCATACAGCACGATTCCCATGTCATACCAATCGCCGCCATAGCTCTTATGAAAGTTCACATTGCCTACCCATTCGCCACTCGCGGCATCCTTAATATAGGCAAAAAACCGCACAGGCTCCTGCCCCACCCAGTCGGCATACCACTCATCCCACTGCTCACGCGGAAAATCGATACATCCCGTATCGTCGTGATACTCATCAAACCCCAAATCATAGTGGGCATTGTACGACATTGTATCCGGATCACTCATCATCTTCTCATAGAACCACAATTCATCCAATTTCGGAACATATAATTTAACTTTACTCATATACCCTCATAACTCAATATTTTCTTTAACAATTTCAAGCGCCTCATTTAGAAACGCTTCGATACTCACGCGCCGGTCAAAGCACCTCTTGACCTTGTCCATTATACTCTCGTCAGCCTCGCGCAAAGGCTCATAGAACTGCGGATACGCCTTGTTGTCATATAGCGTAAATTTTCGCACTCCGGGCTCATTCAGTGTCGGGTCGACCACAATTTCCTGCAAGTACCAAAGTGGCTCGGGCCACGCCGGGTCCGGCAAAAGAACACCTTTCATCTCACACAACTTCTCGTAAAAAATCATGTGATTGATTTCGTGAACCGCCCCCGAGAATACGCGCTCCTCATCCTGATATGAGACAAAAAAACACTTGTCATAAGAACTGCGCGGATAGAAAGGAATATAGCCTACATAGCAGATAATCTCCGGCTGACTTTCTTTCCACTCGTAGTTAAACAGCGCACAGGAAGCCTCTATAAACTGCGGAATAAATGAATCAAACTTCTCAGTGAAATATTGAATTCTCCGACGAATTTCTGCCTCATTGTCGGCAAGACGCTTAAGCACCGCCTGCTTTATTGCTGCGTCGCGCTTCTCCGCGTCCTCTGTCTCCGCAACATCCTTAAGCTCAGGATACAAGGCAATTGTCTTATCGTAGAACGGTCTTGTTGTGTTCTTTTGCTTGTCGCGACTCAAAAAATTCTTTATAAATCTTACATTATCTTCCGGATCAATCGGAAGAACCCTAACCCTTGGAATAAACACTTCCCGATGCCCTCTCAGTTAAAATCTCGTGCGCCCTCTTAAGAATAGGCATCTCCCTGTTCGCAATCAGCCTTCCTATAGGCGTCTCTCTGCGAAGCTCGTACTCCGCCATTGCCTCATCATACGACAGCTTCAGCGTTGACAAATGGAAGTCCTCAATTTCATCCGGCATCAGATGCTTCTCACCAAAAGAAACCGCCCTGCACAAGAAATAATTATTGATATTATGGCGATGTATAAGATTGTAGTAGTCACTTACCACGCCGATTTTACATATAACCTCAACCTCGGCGCCCAGTTCTTCTTTTAACTCACGCTTAATCGCCTCATTAAGCTCTTCTCCGGCCTCCACTCCACCGCCTGCAGTCTCTATAAGCGTCGCTCTTCCGAAATCATCATCACGCTCTGCGCGCACGAAATAGAAATTACATGCGTCGTCAAATACTATACCTCTGGCGATGTTTCTGTCGTGGTCCGTAAAGGTGAAAGGCCACTCGACATCTTCAAGCTTCAGGCTCAACTCGCCACTTGTATTTCTTTCTCTTCTTACCGTCGAATGCCACTCGATGTCATGGATTCCCTGATTGTTCTTTGCCGCATCGCGTAGGATTCCTTCGCGCTTCATGCCGACCTTATCCATTACACGACCTGACTTTTCATTGTGAATATCATGGCGCGCTCCCACACGATTAAGTCCCACAACATCAAAAAGGTAGTCCATAACTGCCTTAAGCGCCTCAGGCATTAATTCTCGACCCCAGTAATCCTCACACATGCAGTATCCGATTTCCGCCGCCTCAAGTTTTTCATTAAGTTCAACGACTGAAATATTTCCTATAACGCTGCTATTTTCTCTGTACTCTATAGCCCAGTTAAAGCATCCGCCGTCTTTGTATCCTGACACCCAGCCTTCAATTAAACTCCGCGTAAAACCTGCGTTTGGATGTAACGGCCACGTAAGGAACTTGTTAACATTCGGGTTAGATGCCCAGTTATTATACATATCTTCTGCATCATTGATAGTAAATCGTCTGAGAATCAGTCTCTCAGTTTCAATAGTCTGTGTACCCGCTTTATTCATATTTACCCCTCTAAGATTGTAATGTACTCATGATAGCACATTTTTCTGTATTTAAGGGCAAAAAGAAACCCTCATAAGCCAAATTTGCTCATGAGGGAATCATACACTGCATTATTCTGTTTGAAAATGAACCGTTAGTTCACTCAGCTACCCTATTACTTGCAGGCTATGTAGACATCCATGCTTTCTCCGTCTGTCTCGTAGCACGGAATCACACCATCTTCCGAGTATGTAAGACCATTGGTTCTCATGAAATCGTTCAGGGTCTTATAGGCTCCGGGTATGGTGACGAATGGATTGTCAAAGGGATGCTCGATGTGAATCGCTGCATATTTGTGCGCGGGTTGTTCTTTGACCGTGAGACCCTCGGGCGTGAGGCCTTCCGGCACTACCCATGCTGCAGTATATCCGTGCATGTTGAATACGTTAATCTGCTCTTGCGAAAGGTTTGGGAAATCCCAGCCTATAACCTTGGGGAATTTGTCTCCGTTTGCTTTGGCGTATCCGTTAACCTTGCCGATAGCATCACTTTCCGGCTCTTTGCTGACTACGGTGTATTCTACGTACTTAAATCCCGGCACTGTTTCTATTCGAAGGTTTGAGTAGGCATCGTTTCTTTTGTCCATCTCGTCCCTGAAGAGATTGTCGAGGGAACAGTTGAAAATCTTGCAAAGTTCGATAGCCTTGTCCATCTCGGGATTGGCTGTATCCATTTCCCACTTGGAAATTGTCTGGCGGCTTACGTTAAGCTTTTCAGCAAGATCCTCCTGGGTCATGTTACCGCTTAACTGGCGCAAATATTGAAGGTTGTTTCCAAAACTCATAATAGTCTCCTTTAATCTGTCTTGCTTGATGTCTGCTCCGCGTCGCAAGTATAGATTAACATGAGAGGCTGTAGCCCTCTACCAACCATGATGTGCTATTTTTGAAGTTTGCGCAACTTCAAGTTGCGTTGATTGTCAGCTTTCAGAACGTAAATATGTTTAATATACAGCAAATCTCCTATCCCCCGCATCACCGCAAACAGTCTCGCGCGGTCCTCGAATTCTTCTCTATCTTTGGGTAACGGCATCTCTTTCATGTGAGTGTTAAGCTCGTCATATTCCGCCATAAGCCCGTCCACGGTATTCTCCATCGAATACTCTACCGAAACCTTTTCAAAGAACCTCGACAACATCTCTGCAGTATTCGGAACCGTCTGAATCCCGCATAAATGCTTGTATATTTCATATAACGTGTCCGACTGTTCCTCGCGCATGGCAATATATTCAATGTCTTCTTTGTTTCGGGAAGTTAACTGATTCATGTAATTAAGGTGCGCCAGTGCCGAGGCTTCATCGAGAGTCTTTCTGAGCGTAATAAAGCAGCTGCCGTCATAGTCATCCATCGCCGGATTCACGATTCTAAGCGACATTCTGTGAAGCGCCTGCTTAATGAGTGCGTCTGCCTCTTCCTTCATCCTGGCCATGTAGTCTTTCTTTGGCCTGATGAAAAGATTGGCCGCTATACCGATTCCCACGCCGATTACAAATAGCCCGATTTCATTGGTCAATTCCGTCGCACCCATCGCCTTTAGCGTTAGAAAATGCGATATCAGCACCGAATCCATCGCCATCGCATTGTCCCACCCCATAAACCGGCACACACCTATAAAAAGAACAAGATACGCAAAGAACCCATACCTGTCATACCCTATCAAATTAAAGCATGCTGCAGCAATCACCAGTGCCACCGCAAAAGCCAGGAACCTGTTAACCGCAGTCTGTATGGTCTCCCGCTTAGTAAAGGCCACAGAAAGAATTGCTACGATGCCTGCAGAGACCGTAAACTGCAGATTCAAAGCATCCGCAAGAAGTATCGCAATTATGGCGGCAAGAGCGATTTTTATAGCTTGTATGCAGTTTCTTTTGATATCAAATCGGGTTGTCACACGCATTCTCCTATTAAGGCAATGTTTCTATTATTTTACCACATAGATATTACCCTGCTCTCATATCAGGCATTTCATAATCTTCTTCTCTATACTCTTCACGTCCAAAGGCATATTCTCAGCCTCAACAGAAAACAGCAAGTCCACGCCAACCTCAATTCCAGCTGACTCATATTGCCTTAACTTATGCAAAGCCTTAGTTGAATATTCACCGTCCGATGCCAATCCGAAGTGTTCCCAGTATATCGTTCTCCTTTCTTTGACATTTAAGAGGGCAAAGTCCGGATAAATATAATACCCATTATCAAGCTCAAATCCCGTCTCGTATACATACGGAATACTATGCCTATTAAAGAGGTCAGCTAAAATCTTCTCGGACTTAGACCTTACCAGTTCCCCACGTTCAGTGAGGTATTGCCCTTCTCTTGGAAACGGATTCATCCCTCCCCTGTGTTCTGTCATCCATTTTGTAATATAATCGCTGTCAGTATCGACTACCGGTACTATCAATCTCTTCCTTGCCTCAGATAAGTTATCATATTCTGCTTCTACCATGCTGATGTCATAGAGATTAATGAATTGGTTCAGCCTGTATCTAAGAGAAGTCAACGTCTTCTTAATCGCCAAATCATAATCTCGTTGCGCCACTCTCGCTGCCATATTTACATCTTTTTTCTTGATATACTGCCTTTTTCCTGTATCATCCTCTATGTAGTATTGATACTGCCCGTTTCTTTTTGAAAATCTCAACGCAATGTCACCCTTAGTTTTATTAGCTTTCAAGCTTTTTTCTGTCTTTGTAAGAAGTGAATCCAGCCATTTTGACTGTTCACTAAGCATTTCTCTGTAATCTTTTATATTTCTATCCTCCAATCAGTAATGTAAACGACGATTAAACATGCGTACAGACACTCTCCACCATTTCGCATGTATGCCGTTTTCTTCCTTTAGTGGACCTAACATGCTATATGACGCCGAGTGCATTCTCGCATGTAACATTTTCCGTCCATTTTCTGACTCCGACATGTGTATAGATGTCAACTCTCTTATCGCATGCATAACCTTACATGCGAAATCTAACTATTTCCGTTCTCGCATGTAGGACTTTCGTTGTTAGATAAATTTACCTTGCCAAACGACATGCCAACCGAATATGAACACTCTATCGCATGCATAAATCTCTTACGCCACTCAAATCAAGACATGCTAAATCCACCTAATCGTACTTACGCATGTCAACAGGTACATAAAAAACAAATAATTCGTGAAAACGTGACAGAATAGTCGCCACATGAATATGAAAAAAGCATACAGAAATATCTGCTATAGAATACACTATTAAATAACATAAATCAAGCCATGCATAAAATGCATGGCTCAATCATTATTATATATTTACTCAGCGTCAAGCGATGCAGTCGTACAGCCTTTTTACTATGTCCGCCTTCTCAAAGCCTTTTCCGATGAATACCACCTGATTAATGCGGTCTCCGTATGTATCGTCCCAGTCATCCTTGAGGTCGGGGAAGTCCGCCACGATTCTGTCTAACTCGTCTTTCGGCCATGCGGATACCCACTCGGAAAGTTCTGTAATTGAAGCATTTCTTCCGGCCTGTTCGAACAGCTGAACGTGCTCCCAGTCATCCGAGAACCATATATATCCTTTCGATCTGATTAATTCTTCCGGATAGTCCTCTACAAGTTTGTTGAACTTCTCCCTGTCAAAAGGCATCTTTTCTTCAAAAACAAACGAAGAAATTCCGTACTCGTCCACGCAGGCTTTTTCGTCCTCGTGTTCGCAATTGTTGATAGCCTTCTGCACCGCACTGTAGGCTTCCACCTCTTCATAATTGAAGTCTTCGCGGTTTAACAAAATATCAAGATCCACCTCACCGTTTACGCAAGGAATCATTTCCGCTTCCTGCTGAAGATTTCTGAGTCCGGCTTTGACCTCTTCAAGCTGCTCCCTTGACAAAAGGTCCGTCTTGTTAAGAATTATGAGATTGCAAAATTCAATCTGGTCTATTATGAGATTAATAATATCTCCGTCTTCCACATCTTCCTCGGCAGACAGGCTGTGAAGGAATTCCCTGTAGATTCTGTCTACGTCCACAACCGAAACCATAGATTTCAGATATACTCTTGTGTTTTCCTCCATTTCCTGGTAATTAAGGAATGCCCCTGCTATAGAGGAAGGCTCGCTTATTCCGGAAGCTTCTACGAATATCGCTTCGATAGATTTATCCTGAGACAGTCTTTCTATTTCTGCCATAAACTCATCCCTAAGCGTACAGCATATGCAGCCGTTCTGCATTTCCACCATCTCTACCTGCGCCACTCGGTTTCCCGTTTTGCCAAGTATTGACGCGTCGATATTGATGCTGCCCATATCGTTGACTATGAGAGCGACCTTTCTTTTTTCCTGCTTAAGAATGTTCTGCATTAATGTTGTCTTGCCGGAACCGAGATATCCGGTAATGACAACTATAGGTACTTCTTTTTTTGACATATTATTCTCCTATCATGATTTAAAAGTATACGAAAATGTCCTCGGGTCTCTCCATTTTTTCCAACTCTTTAACAGCGAGCATAATGACCCTTCTGTTATCACTGATTTCCCCTTTGACGATTACAGCTTTTACTTCCGCAAAATCACCATCTTCGGGAATTTCTCCTCCGTACTCGGCTACAAAGCCTATAAACTGTGCATCCTCGGGACAGCAGATAGCTGCATATCTTCCAATGTAGAATTGCCCGTCTTTAAGCCCCTTCCCGCTTGTAACCATTCCGGTAAAAGAAACCGTCTTGCCATAATATCGCTCACTGTTTTCTACAGTATCCACGAACCATGGGCAAAACATTTCATCATCTATTTTTAAAACCCCGTCTTCTCCCTCAAGAATCAAGTCATCAAAAGTATTGTCAATACTTCCGTCAAGTCTCGCAAAGTACACCTCTGCTCTCCCGTTAAGTATCTTAAGGGCACGCCTGACATCACTCTTTGGAAACTTGTCACTGCATCTGTTAAAAAGAATGACATCGGAAATGCTAAGCGGAGTCATAATGGTCTGACGCATGTTTTTAAGATACAGGTCATATGTCGATGCATCCACTATGCTTAGAATATTGGCTACAAACCAGCCTTTGGGAAGTGTATCCGATATAAAGGTTTTAATGTTCCACATGCTGTTAAACTCAACATACACACACTCGGGTTCGAAGCGCCCATAAATATCTTCCAGATACTCTGTGGTAAGTTCTTCTTCATCCTCAACTTGCACTATGGAAATTCCAATATTTCTCAGAGCCTCGGTCTTAAATTCCTCTTCCCCTTCTTCGGTGCATATTATTACGGCCTTCCCCTCACCGGGCCTTCTTGTCTTAAGTAAAGTGCCCTGCAAAGCCGTAGTCTTTCCGCTGTCCAAAAATCCTGCAAAAATAAATACCGGTACTTCTGTTTTCACTGCCCACTCCAATGTTATATTTGCAACACAGTTGCAATTTGTGATTATACCCGCAGGCGACCGCCTTGTCAATGCATTTGCAACAATGTTGCATTTTCCCCTGCAAAAAAAAGACATCCTCTTCCGAGAATGTCCTCTATCTGTGTATTTATTCTTTCTTACCTGCCCTGCACTCATCGCAAGTGCCTATAATTACGGTCTTTCCGTAGTCAATTTCAAGTCCGTACTCCGCTTTCATCTTAAGCGCCGTGTCGCTTAGAATATCGTTATCAAGATGATATATCTTACCGCATTCGGAGCACTGAGCATGCATATGATCGTGACAGGAGCCATGTTCCTCAGAGTACTGGTAGCAGGTGGCGTTAACATCGGTTTCCTTGTACTTAACAAGCTTACCTTCCTCGCAGAGACGCTCCAGATTGCGATAAACCGTAGATCTGTCCAGATTGTTGCCGGCGGCATTAACCGCTTTCAATATGTCTCGCGCGGTAAAACGCGTGTCTGCGTTCTCTCTAAGGTACTCTATGATTGCATGTCGCGGTTTAGTCTTATACTCAATTTTCATGTGAGGACCCTTGTCTTGTAAGCCCTGTTTAAGAGCTCCGTGCCTTTCGCCATAACATATCACCTTGTTACATTATATCATCTTTCGGCTAAATGTTAAAAGAAAAAGGTAGCTACGAATTACTCTGGATCCTGTTCATCCTTGCATAGCTTCCGCCTAACGCCACCAGTTCCTCGTGGGTACCTTGCTCGGTAATCTTGCCATCTTCTATTACAAGAATCATATCGGCGTTACGGATGGTGGAAAGACGGTGTGCTATGGCTATGATAGTACGCGAGCCTACAATGCCTGTTATAGCGTCCTGAATCTGGCGCTCTGTCTCAACGTCAACAGAAGCTGTCGCCTCATCAAGAATGATAATCGGTGACTTTCTGAGAATAGCGCGCGCAATGGAAACACGCTGTTTCTGGCCGCCGGAAAGTCTCAGTCCTCGCTCGCCCACAACGGTATCATAACCGTCAGGCATCGCAAGGATGTCCTCGTGAATATTGGCTATCTTAGCGGCTTCTTTAATCATATCAAGGTCGGCCTCGGGATATGCGTATCCGATGTTCTCGGCGATGGTTCCGTTAAAAAGAAACGTATCCTGAAGCACCGGCGAGATATTCTGCCTTAAGCTTTCAATCGTCACATCCTTGATGTCGTGCCCATCTATCAGAATCCTGCCCGAAGTAGGCTCATAGAATCTGGAAATAAGCTGCGTAAGCGTAGTCTTGCCCACACCCGTAGGTCCCACAAGCGCAAGCATCTTACCCGGTGCGCAGTCAAAAGAAACTCCGTCGAGCACCGGAATGCCTGTCTCGTAAGCGAAGCTGACATTTTCAAAAGTGATGGCGCCCTTAACATCTTTTAACCCCTCTGCGCCGTCCTTATCTTTAATCTCACAGGGCGCATCCAGAATCGCCACCACACGCTCAGCGCCCGCAAGGGACTGCTGCATACTTTCAAGCAAGTTAGCAAGTCCCGTTACCGGAGCATAGAACAATCCAAGATACAGGAGGAACGCTACAATATCCTCTACTTTAAGCCCTTCCCTGTAAGCAAGAAGTCCGCCGAAAGCCACCACAAGGATGGTTCCGATTGACGAAATAAACTCTACCGTCGGATGGAAAATACCGCTGTATTTAAGCGCCGTAAGCATGGCCTTAATGTGTTCAAAGTTCGTGGCATCTACCTGCTCGGTCTCGTACTCTTCGCGACCGAACGACTGAATCTCGTGAATACCCGAAAGGTTATCCTGAAGCTTACCGGAGAGTTCACCCATTTTCTTTTGCGAAATCTTGAAGAACGGTCTAACCTTCTTGGAAAAAATAATGCCCGAAATAAAAATCAACGGAAGTGGCGCACACGTAATAAGCGCAAGCTTCACATTAATCGTAAGAAGCATAATAAGAACGCCCGCAAACGTCACGAAATTCGTGATAGTCTCCGGAATCATATGAGCATAGAGGAGTTCAAAATCTCTCGTATCATTCACAATTCGGCTCATAAGGTCGCCGGTCTGCTTGTCATGGAAATACCCTATATGCATGCGTTCAAGCTTGTCATAAACCTTGGTACGCAAATCGCCCACCAGATACCATGCAGCCTTGTGTGCAAGATAGTTACTCAGGAATCTGAAAAGAACCCTGGACAGATACAGTCCGACAAGAATTAACGTAAGTATCAGAATCCTGCGCATTCCCGCTTCATCCACGCCTTCACTTACAATACCCGTCATGGCCGACAACGCCCTCGGCGCCGCAAGGTTAATGGCCGTAAGCATAAATGTGGAGAAAATAGCTATAATATAAAGGTTTTTAAACTTGATAGCTTCTTTGCTGAGCTTAAGCAGCATTTTCATGTCTTTACCCCCGTAAATATCGTGCGTTCTGTCCATTCGACTCTATTATTAATTATTCCATAAAAAGAATCCATAAACTATAAATATAAATCACGGTTTTTTTGATATTTCGCAAAAGAAAGCGCCTCATTTTGCCACAATACAACAAAAGCCCCGAATCCGCCATAAACGGACCCGGGACTTATTAAACCGTCATTATGTGATTAGGCTTATACTAATCGATTGTAAAGAACTTAACGCTCTCATTAATTGCGTCGGCAGCCTCAGCTACGGATGTTGCTGCACCGGATACGGTATCACTGGATGTGGCCACATTCTTGGAGCTTTCGGTAAGCTGATTGATAGTGGCGGTAATCTCCTGAGATGTTGCAGACTGTTCTTCGGAAACGGATGCCATATTGGCGGCAACGTCGTTAACCTTATTCATCTGCTCTGCCATCTTAACCATGGTCTTACTTGCATCACTTAAGTCATCCGTAATCTGCTTGAATGTATCTGCCGCGTTGGTAATAGCATCGGAGCTTTCGTTAATCATCTTGGTATTGTGCTCGGACTTTTCTGCAAGATCCTGAACCTTTTCGGTCATGCCGCGAATGATTTCTGCAATCTGCTGAGTGGCGTCGGCACTGTTATTTGCAAGCTGTCCGATTTCGGTTGCCACTACCGCAAATCCCTTACCTGCCTCGCCCGCGCGTGCAGCCTCGATGGAAGCGTTAAGCGAAAGTAAATTGGTCTGACTTGCGATTTCGTTAATCATATCGATAATCTGATTAATCTGCTCAGCCGCCTGATCTACGGAGCGTACAGCGGTATTCATGTCGTTCATGGAAGCAACGATGTCCTGCATGCCGTCGCTTACCTTGCTCATGTCTCGTCTTCCGACGCCTGCTTTTTCCACTAACTCGTTCATGTTAGCTTCAACACCGCGCTCGGACTCTGTTAGATCTGCAACTGTCATGGCCAAAGAAGTCGCATTCTCCGCAACCTCTGTAACTGAATGAGCCATTGATTCCATGCTGTCGAGAATCTGCTCCATGGAAGAAGCCTGTTCTTTGGCCTCTGTGCTGAGTACACCGGCAGTTTCTTTGGACCTGCGCGAATCCTTTTCGAGGCGTTCGGAAATGTCTTTAATGTTTCGAATCGTACCTCTCATATTAGAAATGAAGCCATTCATCGATTCATTCATGTAAGCAATTTCATCATTACCCTTGGCATTAATCTCAACCGTGAAGTCACCATCGCCGATATGCTTAATGTTATCTGTAAGTTCGGCAACAGGCTTTCTTATCATTCTTCCGAGTGTTGTAATGAAAAGAACAATGATTACAGCCATCATGATAAAGCCTGCGGCTATAATAAAGTTGAACATTATATATACGTCGGAAAGCACATCCTTTTGCTCGGCGTAATCAATTACTTTCCAGTCGGTTCCGTCAACGGTAGAT
>JAEEGJ010004239.1_pt1 | contig 49658 bp, 41 predicted proteins | sample 8958761 | NCBI WGS metagenome assembly JAEEGJ01 (sample SAMN16246546, study PRJNA631951) | gut metagenome | biome: gut microbiome; feature: rumen; material: RS-attached | host: Bos | place: Iran: Karaj | collected 2018-10
AATGTACTCACCGGCTTCGGTCACATTGTTTTCCTCATTAAACTTACCGAGCAACTCTTCAAAGATGGTTCCCATGGTGTGGTTGTCGAGTCCTGGCAGACGTTCCACCATCTTCTTTGTGCCATCCTTCTCTGTCACTTCCTCCATGACAGGCTTCACCGAGCGGTTGATGTTCTCATCGGTGAACTTCTCCAAGAGTGAGCCAAGGCGACCTGCCTCCGTAAGGTTGTCCACCTGCTGACGGAGCTTGAACTTGTCGATAATATCTTGAACATCTTGCGAGAACCCATTGAAATACTCAATGATATTCATCTTCAAGCGTTGAGGGTCTATCTCATTCTTCAAAGTCTTCATCGTGAATGCTGACGTATTGTAAAACGGATAGCCAGTCACCTGTGTGAGAAAAGGTGTATAGTCAACGAGATTGTGGCTGTCGCAAAACTCCTTCTTCTGGAGCACGGCAGCCTTCGTCGGTTCAAGGAGCACGTCGATACGACGAAGCACCATGAACGGCAGGATGATCTTTTTGTAATCTCCTTTCTCGAAAGCATGTACCAGAACATCGTTGGCAATGTTCCAAATGAAAGAGAAAAGAGCGTTATATTGTTTGTTGTCCATAAAGCCTATATTAAAAGATGTCACTTGTTCTCAATGTCCAGCTGTACTTCGTCTGGACGAATTAGTTCATTGATATCAACGTTCAGAAGCTTTGATATCTTGATGAGCATTTCAAGATTGGGTTGGGCATTGTTCTGTACCCACTTTGAGACTGTTGCCTGACCAATTCCAAGTTGCTCTGATAGCCACTTGTTGGTTAGGTTCTTTTCGGCGATAATCACCCGTAGTCTATTCAATTGTTTCGGTTCCATTCTTCATAAATTTGAGGCAAATATACTAATAAAAATCGAAATAATTTTCTATTTTAGAAAATATCTTCCAAAACAAGACATACATTTAACTTTTATTAGACAGATTGTCACAAAAAGAATACATTTACCATATATTATATATGTGAAAACAAAGAAATCTAAAACAATTATAGAACAATAAATCACCTTCGTAAAACGCGAATGTGGTTAATAATAATGTATTATAGAAACTCCATGATACTATGTGACTGAAAAGGGGAGATTGAAACAAAATGTTTACGCATTGTTTACGCAGACATGAAAAAGGAGCTACACGATTTGCGTAACTCCTTGATTTTTAGTGTGGACCAGCTTGGGCTTGAACCAAGGACCTCCAGATTATGAGTCTGTTAAAATAAAATTTTTTAGAGTTTTATAAAATTTTTCTTGGCTTTGTAAGTTGTTGTCTAACAATTATTTTGTAACTTTGCAGCGCAAAAGTGAAATTTTAATAAACCTCAATTAATGGGCGATTTTGTTCGCATTTTGTTCGCAAATTGTTCGCAAGATTCCCATGAACGAAGCAACAGACTATAGTTATGAAGGCTGAAAAGACATCAATCAAGTGCGGAAAAGTGGACAACTGTTCACTTACTTTAGTTCTCGACAAACGTACCAATAAGAGTACGAATGTATACCCTTTGGCCATCTGTTTTCAGATAGCAGCTAAACGGTATTACTACAAGCTAAAGGATATGGACTATCAAAGCGAGAAGTACTTCAATGACGTATGTAGCGTGAAAGGAGCGAAAAGTTCGCTCATGCCTGTTCATGTCGAATGGCTAAAGATGCTAGAGAGCTACAGGGAAAAACTGGAGAAACTAAGCAAGAAGCAGACTTTAACACTCGACCTTATCCGTACTTATCTGACAGGTGCGGAAATCGAATATGATAAAGCTACATCTTTTGTAGGTGTTTGGGAGAGCATTATCGCAAGAATGAAAGCAGAAGACAGGGTTGGTACCGCAGAGAACTACCAGTGGGCACTCAACTCCTTCCTTAAATACGTTGGTGATGTGAAGGGCTTCATGGTCGGCAAAAACGTAATTGACAAGTGGAATGATGTAATGAAAAATGGTGTGGTCGAAAACGGCAAGGTCGTCGGAAAGATTGCTGATGCCACCCGTGGTATGTATCTTCGGACCTGCCGTGTTGTTTGGAATGAATGTATTCGCCAAGGTTTTTTGACCGAGGACAAATACCCCTTCTCCAACAAGGACAACACGCTCATCTCAATTCCACGAGGTAAACGTCGCCAGCAATCATACCTTAGCGTTGATGAAATGACGGAACTATATAAAGTCTTCGTTGAGAAGCGCTATCCCGAAGGTTGGGATCCAGCTTATAAGAAACGTGCCCATGATTCTTTGGGCCTATTCCTGGCACAATATCTGTGCAATGGATTCAATCTTGCCGATGCAGGACGTTTGACCTACAACCGTACTTACTTTGCAGAAGGTGGTCGTGCTTTTGAGTTTATGCGAAAGAAAACATCGGCACGAAGCAACAGCATGTCGGTGGTTATCGTTCCTATCATAGAACCACTCAAAGTGATCCTTAATGAGATTGGAGCCAAGCCAGAGAAGGACGCATATGTTTTTCCACAAATCTTCAATGGAGCCACAGATGAAACCTTGCGAAGGAAACTGACGGTACAGGAAAACTCCAACATCAAAGACCGCATGAACCGTATATGCAAAGAGGTACTTGGGTGGGACAAGGTGGTGTCTGGAACATGGGCGCGTCATTCTTTTGCTACAAATCTGAAGTTGGCGGGCGTAGAGGAACTATACATTTCTGAAAGTATGGGTCACTCGCAAGGTAACGATGTCACCAGCGGCTATCAGGACATGTATCCTCTTGAAATCCGATTCCGAAACAATAGTAAGCTGCTCAACCTTGAAAAGGAAGAAGAACCCATCGACATCGACAGCCTATCCCCTGAGCAGATGAAAGAACTTTTGAAGAAGATGATGGGACAACAATAAAAACCACAATAATTGCGATTCTTCAAAATTGTTGTTGCCTTCCAAGGGAATTGAGTAAATATCCTCTTTGCCGACCAAGAAGAGAAAGAAAAACCTGTATTTAAACTCAAAGATGGCAAAATAAGGTTATTTGATCACAATAATACAAATTCCTTGGTTTTCTTTCTTGATTTTAAAAGTAAACTCGCCGATTTGCAGGATTTTTACATATTTGGGAGTTTTCTTCTTGAATTAAGGAAGATAAGTCAAAGTCATATTACCGTCCAGAAGAGAAAGATAAAAGGCCAGATTGGGGATAATAGTATCAATCATGGAAGTTGGGAAACCGTATTTCACGGCTATTATAGATTTATACGTTTAGAAGCTCGTTTCCGTTAATGTTTTTGATTTTATAAAATGGACAAGCCTCTTGAAATCCGATTCCGTAACAATAGTAAGTTGCTTAACATCGAAAAGGAAGAAGGACCTATCGACATAGATAGCCTTACTCCTGAACAGATGAAAGAACTTTTGAAGAAGATGATGGGACAACAATAAAAATCGCAATGCGTTGTGATTTTTACGTATTATTATGGCTATTCATAGTAAATTATGTCCAAAATCGCATTTTATTGAGAATTCGTGTCATTATTTGAAAAGAATTGCTTATCTTTGCACCGAAATCGCAATATATTGAGATTATGATACAACAGGAAATAGGGAATGCCATCAAGGAAAGAAGGAAAAAATTGGGTATCAACCAACAAACATTGGCTGACCTGGCAAGTGTAGCTGTTAATACCGTTGTAGCGATTGAACGAGGCGAGGGTAATCCTCAGCTCGCCACCTTGCTCACGATACTCGATACTTTGGGTTTGCAAATAGACATTAACATCAAGCAGCTTGATTATGAGACAGTGTAAAGTTTATGTTCACGATATGGAGGCAGGCATATTGCAAGAGACGGATGCTAGGGAATATGTGTTCACTTATGGTGAGGACTACCACGGCGAGCCTGTTTGCTTGGCAATGCCTGTCAGGAAAGAGGCATATCACTCTATCCACCTTTTTCCCTATTTCTTTAATATGTTGTCTGAAGGTTCCAACCGCCAAGTACAATCTATGTTGCATCATATCGATGAAAACGATGACTTCGGCATTATGCTGGCAACAGCTCAGCACGATACCATTGGAGCCGTAACCGTTAAGCCCTTATGAATATGGTAGAAATAAACGTATGCCCTTCTACATTGCAGGAAGGCTTTACCACCTATTCCCCTGTAGCTCGGAAACAACTGTTTGATGAAAAAGAAGTTTCCCATATTCTTGATTTTGACAGTCCCAATAACGATAGTGGTGACAATGAAGCTTATCTGAAGAATGTGGGGCGCATCTCGCTCTCTGGCGTTCAACCTAAGGCGAGCTTGGTGTTGAGTGAAGGACATTTGGTAAAGCCAGCTGAAGGTGAACGTGGAACATACATTTTGAAACCTGCTCCAACATCATACGCCTTGCTTGACCGTAAGTATTGCCCTGCCAATGAACATCTAACCATGCAGTTGGCTTCGCAGGTCTATCATATAGAAACGGCAGCAAATGGCATTTGTTTCTTCCAAGATGGTGAAGCTGCCTATCTTTGTCGACGTTTCGATGTCGGCCCTAATGGGCAAAAGTATAGCCAAGAAGACTTTGCCTCTCTTGCAGGACTGACCGATGCCAATGGTGGCAGCGATTTCAAATATAGTAATCTGAGTTATGAGGAATGTGCTGACATCATCCGCAAATACGTCAAGGCTGCTCCCGTCGAAATCTTGAAGTTCTTCCGCATCGTTGTCTTCAACTACCTCACTCTCAATGATGACGCACATCTGAAAAACTTCTCACTAATCAACCGAGGTGACGGAGAATACCACCTTACTCCTGCCTACGACCTTATCAACACCAGCCTGCATCTGAGAATGCCACGCATCTTCGCTCTTGATAAAGGTTTGTGCAAAGAAGGTATGCAACTATCCGATACAAGAACTGTTGGCCGTAAGGACTTCGAGGAGTTTGGACGCCGTATAGGTCTGTCCGAACGATTGGTAAAACGAGAAATAGATTTTTTTGCTGCAGAACATCCTCTGGCAAAGAATCTGATTGACCATTCTTTCCTGTCCGAATCCTTGAAACGAAGCTACTGGCTTTCGTACAACTATCGACGTGCGACGTTGGGATTTAAATGATGCGATTACACTTTTCCAAGGTGTTTTTGCTTCTTTTTGTGGTACTTCTTCAATTTAGTTGAAATCTCACAAAAACCATGAAAACCCTTCTTGAAAGTATGGGCACGGTGTACCTTGTCCTGAATAAAACTACCTGCGAAACCGCTATATTTTATTTCATATTCTGTTCATGACAAGCATCATGTATGGTAATGGTATTGCCATCAACCGAATATGCATAATACCAATGTCCTGCATGAGCCATATAATAATCCTTCCAGCGCTCAATCGTAGGTTTTCGTCGTGGAACAGATTGTTCTATTGAGAATATAGCATCAACCGTTTGATTGATATACCTCAACATATCATAATATGAATAAGTATTGGGATATTTCTTGTACACATGATGGTAAAATGACCTCACTTTTCTGACGGCAAGAGGTTTGATAGTATAACTATATAGCATCTTTCACTCCGTATGTCTCATTAAGATCATTTATCAGTAACGTTCTTAGCTCTTCGGGCGTATAGCTATCCTTTTCATTGGGCAACGGTGCAAGTTCGTCATCCTCATAGAGTGACTTGTCTGAATAGTCAATATCCAGTTTGTCGTGTGTATCTGACAGCACAAACAATCCTGTGCTCAACAGGGCGGTAAGCTTCTCGCTTGCTACACAGTCATTCTCATTATACGTTAATGTTATTGTACACATCTTGCCACATTTTTGAGTTCATGATGCAAATTTAATTACATTTCCTGAAAAATCCAAATTATTTCATGAAAATCGTATGAAAAAAAGTAGATTATTATTTGGAATACAAAGAAATAAGGATGCTTGGACAATTTCTGGTTCTTCTGCAATTTCGTTGAAATCTCACAAAAACCATGAAAACCCTTCTCTGTTGTTTATGGTCTTTCGCCCATATGTTTTTAATTCGTTAGTCGTTGAATCCAAGTGAACTTGTCTTCACTGCCTCACGAGTAGAAAACCGCCTTGCAGGCTTAAACAACAAAGAAGAAAAATCCCGCACCTCGCGCTTAAAAACAATCAAATCAGAAGAATCTGTGTTTCAAAGAGGATACAAAAAAGCCCTGGACTTTCACAAGCCCAGAGCTTTCACATGTAAAGTTCTATAAATTACCTTAGTGGTAATATTTTACTTATTGTCTCTTACTTATTCACAACCTTGCGGCCGTTCATGATAACTACGCCCTTGTAGTCCTTAGACACGCGCTGACCAGAGAGGTTGTAGATTACGTCAGTACGAGTTGTGGCATCGTTGATAACGCTGAAGATACCAGTGACATATTCTGCGTAAGGAAGAACATCATTACCTGCACCAACCTTAACGCGGAAGTTCTCTGTACCAGTTTCATTGATCAGATTCTCCAAGGTCTTGTCTTCCTCGTTCAGTGTTGCGTCTTTCAGATACCATCTCACATTCTTGATGGTATAGGTATTAGCCTCCTTGAGGACAGCCAAGTCGAATGAGATAGACTGCATGCCAGAGAGAGCTTCGCCGCCCCAACCTGTAGAAGGAATCTCATAGTCTGCTTTGAAGTGATCCTCTGTAGTAGTGAAGTTAACATCACCGAAAGCATTCTTTTTGTACTCACCAGGCTGACCGTGGGTTCCTGTCGGGCAAGCAAATGAAGCAGTAGCTACATAGTCGAACTCGATAACTGTTTGTTCGCCACCTTTAAGAACGCGATTAGCTACGATGAAGAACTGGTTATCCCAAGTCTCACCTGCACCACCTTCTTCTTCTCTACCAGTACGCTCTTCATTCTCAAATGTATCAGAGAGGTCATCGCGCTCCTTACCTTCGATAACAAGTACTTCTGGGTTAGTAACGATATCTACGGGCTCCCTTACTACGCCTTCAATTTGCATGAAGAGTATCTGGCCGTCATCAGGGGCAATGTAAATCGTCCATACACCTGCTGAGGGGAGTGAAATCTTATATTGAGAAGCTGCTTCATAATGCTTCCAGTCATTTTGATCCTGGCCTATGATTGCGCCATCATCTGCGGCGTTTCTAATAGTAGAACTCTTGAATGCTTTGTCGTTACCGCAAACGGTTGAAATCATGATTTCATTGACATATGATTCCTCATCGCCTTCTGTACCAACAGTTGCAACTAAGCATTCGCCACCATCAGGATCTTCACCCTCAACAAACTTAGTAGCATTGTCGAAGTCATACGTTAAACCAGTTTCTGTATTAGCAGAAGCTACAAAGAAACCATGCTCAAGCACCATTTCAGATAACTCAAGGTCATCGAAATAGAAATCAATGTCTTTGGTGTACGCATTATCTGCAAGCGCACTTAAATTGAAAGCAATTGACTGGAATAGTTCGCCCGTATCATCATGTTTCGCAGGAACGGCGAATGTCTTTTCATAAGAAGTCCACTCTGTAGTAACGTCAATAGTATTTAGAGTAGCAAAGCCACCAAGATAATCGCCAGGCCATCTATGCGTCTGAAGACCAATTTTCGAAACAGCCTCAGAAGCCTTAACCTTGAATGAAAGCTTGAGCTGGGTTCCTTCAGTAAGGCCCTCCGGCAAAGTAATCCAGAACTGATTCTGCCAAGTATTGTCATCCTTGGGGTCGCCAGCATTGTGGTGCACACCCCACTGATCACCTTCCTCTTCCCAAAGAATGGGAGGATCAACAGCCTTTGCATGGACAGCAAATACTTTGTTACTTGCATCATCAGGATCTGCCTCAATAGCTGCGGGATAGGGGGCAGGCTGAGACTCTGCACCAGCGACAAACTCTTTCGCGTATGCACATGCAACATCACCATTTTCTCCCTCTGCATCACCATTGGTGAGTAAGTTGTTCCACTGTACGGGCTTCTCTTCCTTTCCTTCGTGGTAAATCTTGATATACTCAATGTCCCAATCACCGACATATTTACCACACTGGAAATTTGCATCACCTTCTGTTTTTTCTGCTACGTAGTCGAATTTCAGAACAGTCCATTCTGTTGGAACTGTGAAAATGTTATACTTAGGAACACCGGCAAAACCTATATTCCAAAATGGACCTTCTACACTACCCTTGATTTTAAATTCGATAGTATAGGTAACACCTACTTCAACATCTACACCTCCAATTAGAAAGAACTGTGCTCCCCAAGGATCATCTGTCTCTGCTTCATTATGGAAATGTAAACAACCATCTGCAATTGAGAGGTATTCTTTAGTACCACCCCAATTGTACAATGGAACGTCACTGCCATCTGGCATCGTTGTGTAGTCAACTTGTGCGTCGACAATTGTCACAGCATTTGCTCCCAAGAACACTGCAAGGAAAGCAAAAAGTGTAAATAATTTTTTCATAATAGAAAAATTTTTAGATTAATAATAAAATGTTAGTTAAAAAAAAGTTTTATCTTGTTGTTCAGAGATTATTTGAAGGATAACTGCCAGGACTGCCGGAATGATTCTTTCGTTCTCTGGCAGTTATCCATCAGTTAGTTCTTTACTGTCCACTCAGTGCCTTGCAGAAGGCCTCGTAAGTGGCAGTACGTACCCAGTCCTTACTCTTGTTAACAGACCATAGACCCACGGGGTCGTTGGTGTCAGCCATGTTGCCCTTGCACATACCAGCCTGCTTGTCATGTGGAATCTTGGTCATATACTGTTTGATGACGTAGGCATAGTAGTCGGCCAACTGCTGACGCTGAGCATCTGTGATATCTTTTGCTGCAACAGTTTTCCCTTCAGCATCGACATATTTGATGTCGAAGTTAGAGAGACGAACCAGTTTGCCTGTAGCAGCCAGGTTGTCAAGCAGCGTGTTCAGGGTAGCCTTGTTAGCCTCTTGCTTTGCTACATCCTCGTTGTATGTGAGATTCAGCTTGGCATTGATACCGTCAATCTTTGCACCTTTGCTGTCCCAGATGCCAATCCAGTACATCAGGCTCTCCAATACATCTGGGTTCTCAAGACCTTTCTCGCTGATGAAGAACTTCAACTCAGTCGGGTCACCGCCATACTCCTCGTAATACTTGCGGGCAGCACTGGCTACCACAGGAGCATAGTTCTCACTGCCGAGGATGTCCTGCCAGAAAATCTTATCGGTAGCATGCTTGATGTCGAACATGCCATTATCCATGATAGCCTTCGTGTCGATGGGCTCGGCGATGAGGTCGAATGCCTGAATACGCCCCTCGGTAATCTTCATCACACCCTCGCACCATGCATTGACAGCATAGTTGATGGTGTCTTTCTTCTCCTGTTCTGTCTGAGGACGGTGGTTGTCAGGATAGTATCCAACCTGCACTTTCTGGATATTAATGGTGATACCACGACCAGTTAGAATTTGCAAATAGCCGTCCGTTACATCTTCAGCACTCTGGGCTTCCACAACAATCTTGGTCCATCTGCCCTGCTTCAGTGGCCACATTCCGCCAGAGCCACTTCCTGTAACAGGATTGCCAGAGAAAATGACGTCAAAAGTAACATCCTTATCGGCCTTAGCCCAGAATGTAGTAGTATATTTGGCCAAAGGATCCACTTCGAAACCTTCAATGATATTAACGCTGGATGAAGGGGATATCCTAAGCACGTTCTGGTTATCGTATTTGACGATAGCAGCTTTACCCTTTGCTATGGTGCCGTCGTATGCGCCTACAGGCATTTCGTTGAAGTTCACTTCCTTACCCTCGACGTATTCTACAATGATTTCAATGGGTGCTGTCAGCGTATTCAGCCAATCGTCAGCCTGGTTGGCATTGGCGAAGAGGGGGCTGCCATATACTTGACCGTCGATTTCCTCCATGTGGTCAAGAAGATCCTTCATGCTGAGGAAGTTCATCACACCTTTGGCGTTGACAATCTCACCAGACATCAGACTGGTACCGAAAGCAACGTCGTCGAAGTTGGTCATGGCCGCAGCATGAGCCAGTTCCTGCTTGTTGAACTCCGTCACACTGAGCTGGGCACCCAGCGTCATGTTTGGATACTGTGCCCTGTCGATGTAGGTCTTGACAGGAGCCAAGTCCGAATATTTAATGACAACACTCGGATCAGGCTCTGCCCTGAAATTGTCTGTTTCATTATAGTCGGCACAGGAAACGACAAGGGCTCCTGCCGCCAACATCAAGAGACTGTTTTTAAAAATCTTTTTCATATCTTGAGCCTCCTAAAATAGTTTCATATATTTGGTTGAGAAGAAAACCTTCTGGTTCGACTCGCGAGTTTGGACAACCATCGTGTCGGTTGTTGCCACCTGGATGTTCTTGTCGGTGAAGTTCACTTCGTAAGCCAGACGGAGAATGTCGCGCTGAACAGGCTGTCCGTTCATGCTTCCCCACTGGTAGTCCTTGTATTGTGCCAACTCTGTTCCCTTGGTGATGAATTCGCCAGCACCGGTGGCTGTGACGTTCTCATCGTCGGTGGAGATGGTACACTGGTTTCCATTGAACGTCAGAATGAGGTTGCAGGAGATGGATGCGCCAGAGGTCTTGAACGATACAGGGAAGATGGCCTGTGTCATGTTCTTGGTGTTAATGTCGCATACCTCGTCGTTTGCATTCACGGGGTTCTCCGTGTAGCGTTCAACGTCGGTATTGACCAGTGAGAAATCCTTGCGGACCACGGTTGTGGTCGTACCGCCCTCTGTCACATTGTCAACACCGCGGCGGATATACTTGGCATCCCACGGATTGATGTATTTTACGCAGTAAAGTACATAATCCTTTGCCAGCACGTCCCAGTCCTCTGTATTGGTACGAGAAGGGGTGAGGCCTTCACGTGGGGTACCAGTAAGAATATGGTCTATGCCTGTTGCATTCGTCATCAGCAAGGGAATGACATAGGTATTCTCTATCGCTTTAGGGTCGTTGAAGAAAGCATCGGTAAACTGCACCTCCACGTAGCCGCGGGAATCACCATTGTAGGCAATCCTGTTGGATGACAGTGTGTAGTATGACGATGGCATGGGCAGTACAGGACCTGCCGCATTTCCGTTTACGTCCATGAAAAAGAGGTTGTCACATAACGTCTCGTCAACAACCACATCGACATAGGCGTCACGTCCGCCGTAGGCTCCGCCCATGGTTGACCAGATGCGGCACTTGTGGGCATTGTCGAGTGAGTTGTCATAGATGTCGTTACCAAGTATGAGTGAACGTACTGGGAACTGGTAGGCGAAGTAGGCTGTGGTGCCTCCTTCATAGTCGGGGAACTCTCTGTCTGCATTGTAGCATGATGCAAAGGTGAGAGAAACTGCTCCCAACGCTATTCCGTATATATAATTCTTGAGTTTCATAATTTTCAATTTTCAATTTTCAATTATCAATTGATTACCATCCCTTGTTTTGCTTGAGGTTGCTCCATTTCAGCACTTCACCCTTCGGAATGGGTCCGTATAGCTGGTATGAGTTGTCGAATATGCGGTCCTCGACATCAATGATGGTATAAGTGAGGGTTCCGGTTGTTTCGTCACGGTCAATTCTTATGCCCTTAATCGGCTCGTTCAAGGGAAGCATCCAGCGACGGAGGTCCCAGAAACGCTTGTTCTCAAAGCAGAGCTCAATACGGCGTTCGTTACGAATCAGCTGGGTCATCTTGCCCTGGTCGGCGGCACACTCCTCCAGATAGGCGTCGCCTTCAGGAAGTGGCAGTCCATACTGGTCAGTTCCGAGTCCGGCACGCTCACGAATGGCCTTGATGACGTCGTAAGCTGTGCAGCCTACTCCTGTCGGATCGGCCTTGGGACCCCAGGCATCATTGGCTGCTTCAGCGTATGCCAGGTACATTTCTGTATAGCGGATGCGCGGATAGATATGCTGCTGTTCAATGAGAGAACTTGACAATGGACTTACATCTTCACGGAGAAGTTTTTTCAGATAGTAGCCAGTACGCGTGGATTTTCCATCGATACTGTTGATGTTATCGTCAGTCTCTACCATATCGCCATTAACGGCGGGATATGTACCAGAGATTATTATTTTCTTTCTGAAAGTCGTGCCATTATAGAGGATGTAGTCCGTAAGACGCGGGTCACGATAAGCATAGGGGTCATTGGGATTATAACCCGAGGCGGGGTCGGTGATAGGACGTCCGCTACGCATGGGGAAGGCATCAACGAAGTTCTGCGACGGATTGATACGACCGGTACCATAGAGGGTGGGCGGGAAGTTCTCGCGTTCCTGCGTAGCATTCTTGTGACGATCCTCACGCCAGAGAATCTCCGGGTTAGCCACCGTTTCAATCATGGTCTTATAAGCAGACTTGTACCAGTCAACGTTGCCTGTCGGATCGAATCCCTCCATGCCGCCATTGTGCTTGATGACCTCTGCGCAGAGCTTTGCAGCATCAGCTGATGTCACACCACTCTGTTGGCGGAAGGCGGGGCTTGCTGCGAGCAGGGCAATCTGTGCCTTGGTAGCTTCTGCCACCTTGCCAGACAAGAGACCGGAGGCCTTGTTGCCGAAGACGAGGTTGTAGCTGGTGACATAGGCACCTACGGCCTTGTACTTGGCAGGAATCTCCTCGTCAGCGGAGATGTTCTCATAATCGTAAGGAAGAAGTGCTATGGCGCTGTCGCAGTCGGCAAAGCACTGCTTAACACAGTCGGCAAAAGAGGCACGTGGCTGGTTGAAGTCGGAACTACCGTTTTCAGGGGTTGTCAGCAGGGGTACGCCTAAGAGTTCACCGTCTGCAGTATAACCACCATGAGCCTGTAGCAGATAGTAATAGAGAATGGCACGAAGGCCGAAAGCCTCGCCCTTCAGACGGTCAACGAACATGATCTGCTTGGACTGTGCACTGGGAGCCCACTTCACTTTCTCAACCTTTGTGAGGAAGAGGTTGATATACTGGATACCATCCTTACACTGGTCCCATACCGACATCGGGTTGTTGTCGGAAGCCCATGTACCGGTTGCCATGAGCAGATAGTTATTGGTCTTGTTGTTGGATACTGCATCATCCGTGGCAATGTCCGTCTGGCAGGTCGTCAGATAGGGAAGACGGCTGTAGCCGTACATCAGCAGGCCATCAGCATACTTTGACTCCTCGTACATCGCTTCCTCCTGTCGGTTGTTCTCGTCTGCCGGCTCAAACATGTCTTGACAGGATGTTGCTAAAGGTAAAAGGGTAAGAAGGTAAAAAGGTAAAACACCTTTCACCATCTTTTTAACCCTGCTTTTTATCATTATATTCATAATTCAATAATCTTTTACTTTTTTACTTTTTTACCTTTTTACTTTTTTAGAAGGTTGCCTTAACACCGAGATTATAGAAACGAGTCTGTGGCGCATAGCCAACGCTTGTCTCCATCATCTTGCGATACTTCGAGAAGGTAAGGAGGTCGTTTCCGTTGATGTAAATGGAGAGGGCCTTCACAATCTTTCCATCGAACCACTGCTTCGGGAAGTCGTAGGTGAGCTGCACCTTACGAAGGTTGAAACGGTCGGTGCTGTAAAGCCAGAAGGTAGATGCCTCGCCATTGGCCGTTGCCAATGTCGTCAGACGGGGGTGAGTAGCAATGTTTGCTGTTTCCGGTGTCCAACGGTCACGAGCATTGACAGAGTACTTGGCGTTTCCACTCATAAAGTAGTAACCGCCATTCATCAGTCCCTTGGCGCCAAAGTTACCGTTGCCCAACAGGAAGAGCGTCCAGTTCTTGTACTTCAGCGTGAGGTTGATACCCAACGTCAGCGGAGAACCGTATGTTCCATATTTACCCAAATCAACGCGGTCCTTATTGTTAATCTTACCGTCGCCGTTAATGTCCTCGTACTTCAGGTCACCGGGCTGTAGGTTTGTACTACCACTCAGTGCTGATGTGGGAAGACCAGGCTTCAAGGTGTATTTACGGGTCTCTTCGTTGTAGTCAAAGTCGTCGGCTGTATAGAAACCCTGGCACTTGTAGCCCCAGATAACATCCAAGGCACGGCCTTCTGTATTCTGATAAGGCTCACCGGTAGTCGGGTAAGTGGCATCAGGGTCAATGCTCTCATCGTACTTCTTCCATTTGGTCTTGAGGAAAGTACCTACAACGCCCAGCTGTGCGTGAACCTGACCAAACTGCTTCTGTGCCGTTACGCTGAAGTCAAGACCTTTGCGGTTCTGGATGTTGTTGTTGATGGCTGGCTTGAAAGAGCTGTTAGAAAGACCTCCTGCCAAGTGTGACGGGAATGTGGTCGGGTTCTGGATGATGTAGCCATCCATATCCGTATTGAAATAGGTCAGCTCTGCAGAAATCAGCTTATTGAAGAACGAACCACGAAGACTGAACGAGAGTTCCTTGCGATGGATGTAATCCAGTGAAGGGTTGTTACCCGTGGTGGAATAGGTGAGGTTCGAGGTAGAACCTTCGTTCCATGAGAAACCGCTACCGGCTGTTGCCCACAGGGCATCGTACAGGTAATAGTACTTCTCGCCCATAAAGACGTCAATGTCCTCGTTGAGGTTGCTGTAGGAAGCACTGATTAACAGGTCGTCAACGAAACTGTCCTTCATGAAAGGCTCCTTGGCGATGTTCCAACCCACGGTGAAAGAGGGTGAGATGGCTTCACGGTGACCTTTAGGAAGACGGGCAGAATGAACACCTGCTAACGAAACTTCAGCAAAGTAACGGCCCATATAGTCGTAACCACCCATCAGGCCTAAGTTGGCATTGGCGTAGCGGTGATAGGTGCCGCTGGCGGTTGTCGTGTACATATTGGCCAACAGCATACCTGTTACGTGGTGCTTGCCGGCAAAGGTGTGGTCGTAGTCGAAGTGGCCGTTCCAGCTGATGGTCTGGCGGTACTTACTGTCTGACTGTGACATGTGACCAGTGACCAACTCGTCGTTCTGCTGGGTAATAGCTACAATGGCATCGCCCGAGTTATAGTTACTCCACGTCGGAATGAATACCGCATACTTGTTGTTGTAGGAGAGGTTATAACTGGCTGCATAGTCGATGGAGAACAAGGTCTTGAACGACAAACCATCAACGAACTTGCTCATGTCGTAGATGATACCGGCATCGAACTGGAACTGACGGCTGACGGCTGTGGTCTCACCTCCGAAATAGCAGTCGGCAATAGCATTCGTCTGGGTGTTTTTCGTACCACCGGGGAAGTAGATGCCATCGAGCAGGTTCAGCGACTTGCCCAGAATAGCAAGGGCCTTGGAGGCATTGGGGTCAACCATGGTGATAGGAATCAGCGGTGCTGCGTTCTCCGGGAAGTTAGGACGCATGGAAGAGGCATCACCCCAGAAGTTACCCTTGTTCTTGTTCTCGTTGTAGAAGGTGGCACTGGCATTGGCAAAGCCCTTGATGACCTTGTTGACAACGAGGTCAACGTTACCACGTACGCTGAAACGATCGGTATAGTTGTCCTTTGCGGGACCGAAGTTCAGGAGGTCTTCGGCACGATAGTAGTTGATGTTCGTGTAGAAGTGGGCACGTGTACCACCACCCTGAATCTCCAGCGTTCCTTCTGAACGGTTATAGGCCTTACGGATATAATCGCTGGAATAATAGTTGACGTTGGGATAACGGTAAGGATTTAAACCGGAAGCATGGTTGTAGATGTCCTGCTGGGTGTACTTGGCTCCTGTAGGAAGCGCATCGTTAAGACATGCTTCGTTGTAGAGCGTCATGTACTCTGCAGAACCTAAGTACTCGGGGAACTCCTTGGCAAAGTGCCAGCCTGTATTGGCATTGGCGGTAATCTGGAGACCATCCACCTTGCTGCGCTTGGTGGTAATCACAATGGCACCCTTGGCACCCTTGGCACCATAGAGTACGACAGCCTGTGCTCCCTTCAGGAAGGTGATCTGCTCAATCTCAGAGGGCAGCACGTTGTTGGACGGACGTTTCACACCGTCGATAATAACAAGCGGCAGGTTGCCGTTGTCGTTATTGTCAAGACGCTCATTGTCCATACCCCAAAGGTTGTTGCCGTTCCAGCCGCCGACAAGGGCATACATGTCTTCCAGACTACCCATGGTATAGTCTTTCTTCGACAGCTCTTCCATGTCAACATAGGAAACACCTCCGAGAAGATGATCAGCATCTATGTCGCGGAAAGCAACATGGACCTTCTTTTTTGCCACGGTAGAATCTGCATCGTCGGCAGTCTGTGCATTCATCGCCAGTGGCGATACAGCAAACATGGCAAAGAGAAATATGTTTCTTTTTATATGTTTCATATATCTATATACTCTAAACTCTAAACTATAAACTCTAAACTATTTTACCATCCCGGGTTCTGGGGGAATCCTTTATAAAGATAGGTATCATCGTCAGGAAGCGGGAACCAGTAATGCTTTGACTCCAAGCGACGGGTGATGATATCTTCCTTGTGGAAGTTACCGACCTTGGCATCCTTCGGATCGTGAACCGGCTCGAAAGTCTTGCTGTTATAGTACCAGTCATCCTTCTCCAGACGCTCGAACTCATGAGAGTATTTTACCGTATAGGGAGGCTCGGTCAGGAGAAGCCAGCGCTGGAGGTCGCACCAGCGGAAACCTTCGAAAGAAAGTTCCACGGCACGCTCACGGCGTACTTCATCCATGAAGTGCTCCTTGGTGTCCATGAGGTTCGGCTGAACATGCTCCATGGGGAAGTCGTCACAGTTAACACGGTCGCGAAGAACGTTGATGGCCTCAACAGCTGACAGCGTCGGACAATACGTCGGTCTTTCCTTGATGTCACTGACGGTCGTAGCAATGGCTGCTCTGGCCTCAGCATACATCAGATATACGTCAGCAAGGCGCATGTAAGGAATATAGGTCTGGATGGCGTAATCCCATTCGTACCATTTGTCACCGATGTTACACTGGTGGGGAATCAGCTTCTGGATGAAATAGCCAGAGGCACTACCATGGTCAATCTCACGCATGGCACCACCGGTGTAGAGAGAGCAGTAGTCAAGGACATGAGCCTTCTGGGCTTCGGTCATACCTTCACGGTTGATGACATAGTGGAAACCGTCAAACACGATGTCGTGATAGAAACGTGGGTCGCGGTTCTGGAAAGGATGCTCGGGGTCCCAACCAGAAGCTTCGTTTAAAACATACTGACCATTTCTTACCAGATAAATGGGCTGACCATTAGCCATACCGTACTGATCTACGAGGTTGGCTGTGGGGTGATGGATGATGTTGTCATGCTCTACAAGACCGTCAACCTTGGGACCAAAAAGCTTGGCACAGTTCCAGGGGGCACTGTTGACACCAGGACATGCACCGCGGAAGATGGCCTCGGTAGAACCTGGCATCTTCCAGTTCTGCTTGATGGTATAGAAGATGTCTGAGTAACAGTTCTCGGAATTCTCGTCCATCGTGTGGTTGTAGATGTCAGAATACTTGAAGCCTACAAGCTTGTACTTCACAGAACCCTTGGCAACCATGTCGAGCGCCTTGCCGAAAGTCTCAGCAGCCTTCTTACAATAATCAATGTCATAGTCGTAGGTCTTACCATTGGAACTGGCACCTAACAGCTGGGCTACACCACCATTCTTGGTCTTCTCAAACTCCTTCATGAGCGGAGAGCCTGCCCAGAGATATACCTTGCCGAGATAGCAGAGAGCCATGAACTTGTCGATACGCAGGTCGTTCTTTCCTGAAGTCTGCATACCAGCAAGTGTCTCATCCCAATCCATGGGGAGAAGGTCGTAGGCCCGCTCGAAATCCTCTGCACAACGGTCGGCACATTCCTGGAAGGAAAGGCGAGGCAGTTCGGGAATGGCATCTGCAGGGAATGCTTCGTCAATATAGGGCAGACCACCAAAGTAGCACATCAGTTCGAAATGCCACCAGGCACGGAAGAAATACATCTGTCCAAGCAACAGGTCACGCTCTTCGTCGGTTCCAACAAGCGACTTGATGTTCGCTATACCCATGTTACACTTACGGATGCAGTACCATGCACCTTTCCAAAGTGAATATTTTGGTGCCCAAGAACCATCAGTTCCTGAGCCATTCAGCCACTGCTGGCTATTTTTCCATATATTACGATAGTTACCGAGATCGACCTGGTGATCCATGTGCGCATAGCCTTCAGGATTGTGAAGAGCGTCATCACCCCAGTTCCAGGAAGTACAATAGTTGACTTTCTGCTTATCGGGGATACAATCATAGATTTCCTCAATATATCCCTGGAAATTGCGGAAGTTCTTGAATGCCTCATCCTCAGCCACAATTGACTCAGGGTCCTTGTCAAGCCAGTCGGTGCAAGACGTGAAGGAAGCACCGCCGGCAAACAGGAGCAGCGAACCGCACAATAGGGATTTGATGTTATTATAATATTTCATATTTGTATGCTGTTTATTACGAATCACGAGTAATTAAATGTCAAGCTTAATACCGAAGTTGAAACGTCTAACGGTCGGGTAGGCACCGCCACCACCGCTGTATCCGTAGTTACTCTCACGGTCGTCAGGCATCTTGGTAACCAAGAGGAGGTTGTTACCGTTTACATAAAGCTTCAGGCTTGTGAAACCAAGTTTCTTAATCCAGCCCTTTGTCCATGTGTAGGCAATCTCCACGTTCTTCAGACGGAAATAGGAACCGTCGAAGAGGAACTGTGTACCGTCGTTGTAAGCAACCTGAGTGGTAAAGCGCGGTATGACAACATCGCCACCTGCGTCGATAGGATTCCACCACTGACCATTGTCATAGACGGTGAGCAGCTTATTATTAAAAGAGGCGAGACCAACGTCACGTGTGACACCTGTTACACCATATAACTGGGCAAACATGCTCCAACCGTTCCACTCCCAACCGATAGTGGCATTGTAGGTGTGCTCGGGGTTACCGGTGTAACCATAAGGAGCAATATCGTTTGTCTCGTCAACAATACCATCACCATTGAAGTCAACAATGTAATGGTCACCAATGAGTACCATCTCATCGTTGCTCTGACGCTCAGGTGAGCTATAAAGCTCATCGTAGGTACCGATGAAGCCATTGTCAATGAACGAGGAATACTGACCCTGTGAGTAACCCTCCTTCTTGCGGTAACTTGGAATCAGGGCGGGGTCATCCTTCAGGATAATCTTGTTGTGTGCATAAGTATAGTTGGCATTTACCCAGAAACGCATACCATTCTTCAATACCTTGTTGAAGCGGATGTCGAACTCAAAACCGTAGTTCTTCATCTTACCCTTGTTGATGTCCGGGGTCTTGGCAGCACCATAGAATGAGGGTACGGAACGCTCCCTACCGGAAATGAAGATGTCGTAGCGGTCGTCACGGAAGTAGTCGAAGCTACCAGCGAACATACCGTGGAGGAATGCATAGTCGAAACCGATGTTCTTCTTCTGCACGGTTGCCCAACGGAGGTCGGGAACGGCAACAGCGGCTTCCTTATATCCGACGAAGGGGCTGGCAGAACCGTCCAGCGTGACATTGAAGCCATTTCCGTTGTTGGTTACTTCCCAACGTGTCAGGTAAGCCCAGCGCTCACCGGCGTTATCATCACCGATTTCACCGAGAGAACCACGAATCTTGAACATGTCAATGATTCCCTTGTCTTTCAGCTTCTTCATGAAGGGCTCCTCTGACAGCATCCAACCAATAGCTCCTGAGCAGAAGAATGCGAAACGGTTGTCTGGAGAGAACTTCTGTGAACCGTTGTATGCACCGTTGAACTCAGCGAAATACCTGCCCTTGAAGTCGTATGTGGTACGGAATACCCAGTCCTCACGGCGGTTCTCAAGGTCTGAGCCCCACTGAGTGATACGGCGCTTCCAGTTACCCATTGCAGTAACATTATGGTCACCGAACTGACGGCCCCAGAAGAGCTGGAGCGACATTTCCGTAGCACGGCTGGTGGAACTGATGTTACCTGCCTGAGTGGTCCAGTCACGGCTCTCGTAGAAGTCGAAACCTGTGGTGGTGTCGATGTCTTTCGCACGAATCAGCTGACCGTTTTCTGGAAGGATGTATGCTCTCTTTACTTCATGTTGGTCAGCGATACCACGTGAACCCTCGGTGAAGTTGTTGTCCCAAGAGATGGTACCGCGTGCAACAAGACCCTTCGTGATGAAATCGAGCTTCTGCTCGAGAACGAAGTCCGTGAAGATACGTGTAATGGTTTGCAGCTCATAACCTGACGTTGCCACACTCTGCGGAGAGTTCTCAATGTTGGAGGTCAAAGGATAATAACCCCAAGCACCGTCGGAGAACTGAACCGGGAAGAGGTTGGGGGCCATACCGTAGGCACCGGCCCACTTCTGCTGCTGGAAGAACTCACCGTCGTTACCATAATAGAAACGAGGAGACTTCTTCTGGGCATTAGAACCTGCAAGGCTGACATTGAACTGTGTGGTCTTCGTAATCTGGAAGTCCAGGTTTGAACGTACATTCAGACGATTGTATGAATAACCGCCTGTATATCCCTGGTGGTTATCCCAGAGCTTGGTCATGTCACCTTCATTCTGGAAGTCGAATGCTACAAAGTACTTCACGTATTGTGAACCACCGGATATATTAAGGTTTGTATTATAAGATAAGGTGAAATCTTTAAACATCTCCTCCTGCCAGTCAACGTTGGCATAGCGCTCGGCCTGGCTGTAGTCGCCAAGATAGGTGCCGTCGGCAGCAAAGTTTGGCTTGACAGTATGGTCCTGATTGCGGAAAAGGTTGATGAAGGTCTGTGGACGGTAGAACTCCCAGGAAGCTGCACCGCCAATGGCAAGCTCGTGCTCGAGTGCTTCGTTGCGGAGCATGTAACCGTCGTAAGAGTCGTACTTACGAGGAAGCTTTGACACGGCTTTCAGGGTGGCGTTGAAGCCAACGTTAATCTTTGCCTTACCTTCCTGGCCGCGCTTGGTGGTAATCAGAATAACACCATTTGCACCTTCCACACCATAGACGGCCGTAGCAGAGGCGTCTTTCAATACGGAAACGGTGGCCACAGACGTGATGTCAACGGACTGAATGTCACGCTTGACACCATCGACGAGGATAAGCGGCTGAGCATCTTGGTTCCAAGCTGCTGCACCACGGATGTAAATTCGTGGGTCCTCCTCACCGGGACGTCCTGTTGAGGCGATGGTTGCAATACCAGGCAGGTTACCTGTGAGGGCTGCACTGACACTACCGATACCTGCAGAACGTTCAAGCACCTCACCCGTGGTCTGGGAGATAGCGCCGACGACAGAGGCTTTCTTTTGCTGACCGTAGCCGACTACAACGACTTCTTCAAGCATGGCGTCTTCTGCCAGCGTAACATTGAAAGTACGCTTACTGCCTACCTTCTCCTCATGGGCACTCATGCCGACGTAGGTGAAGACAAGCGTAGAAGACTGCGATGGTACTTTCGCCAAAGTGAAGTTACCGTCGAGGTCTGTTACAGTAACCACTGAAGGTTTTCCTTTCACAGCAACCGTGGCACCGATTAACGGTTCTCCGTTAGAGTCGACAACTGTTCCTTTGACCGTGATACCTTCTTGTGCATACAGCATCGTGCTGAACGCAAAGAGCATCAGGATCGTAGGAATAGTCTGTCTAATCAACTGCTTTAGATTTTTCATTTTGACAGATTTTGATTCTAGTTTTGTGATTACTTTGATTATGTTAGTTATTTTCTGGGTGCAAAGGTACAGCTATTATTTTTTTTACCCGTTTTGCTTTGTAACACGGATTTTACTTTTTGTAACATTTGTTTTGTAAAAGTATGTAAAATGAAAAAAAAGTGCCTTTTTATAGGTATTTTGGAGCGAGGTCCTTTTTCGTGGACTTGGGTATTATCCCCTGGCTCCTCTTGACTCCTCCTAACTCCTCTTAACTCCTCCTAACTCCTCCTCCCCTAATATAAGAAGTGGGAGACGGATGTTTCGACTTGGTAAAAAATGGTAAAAAAAGAAAGGGGGATGACTCACGTCGGCCCCCTCTTCATACCAAAACTACTAACTATATTTAACCTAAACAAACAAATTACGGCGCAAAAGTATATACATTTTATAATAAATACAAATTTTTATGTATCATGAAATTCATTTTTTGTAACATAAATTTGGTGGTATCGGGGGAAAGTGCTAATTTTGCAAAGTGTTTGTAACCTAAAGCAAAATGAAGCGTAAAGTTCTTACCCTTGAAAAGCGATATTTTAAAACGCTAACTGTATTATTACTGGCTCTTCTCACACCATTGGGCGTCAAAGCTCAGACGGGCAAAATATTTGATGCTGACAAACAATTGTCGAGCAGCTATACCAATCAAGTCTATTTGGACCGTGACGGCTTTATTTGGGTCGTCACTCGAAATGGTTTGAATAGGTATGATGGCTACCAGTTTCATACCATTAAGAAAGAACAGAACACGCAGCAAGGCATGGCCAGCAACTACGTGAACTGTATGATACAGGACCGTAACGGACTGTTCTATATGGGTATGTATGGTGCTTTGCAGACATACGATGGCAGTCGCTTTGAGAATGTAGAGGTGAAGGATGTCGAAGGCAGTGTCGTTTCCTGTTACATGACTTGTTTCCTGCTTCGCAACAGCGGTGAGATGCTGGCTGGTACTTCTGGTCATGGCGTCTTACGCATTGTCGATTCCCGCCATGCCAGTCAGGTGGGCGGTGTGCTGCGTGATGTGCATACGGTGAACGGTCTTCTGGAGGATACGAAGGGACACGTGTGGATAGTCACTCCCAACATGGGATTGCTGGAATATGACGGCAAGTTGGTACATCGCTATTTTACCGACGATGCCATGAGCAGCGCCGTACGCTGTCTTTGTCTGGATCATGACGGTAACATTTATGTCGGTACTTCGACGAACGGTGTCTATGTCCGTTCAGCTAAGGGAGGCGAGTTCCACCACGTGGACGTGTTGGGCAATAAGCACATCGCAGCACTATATTGTTGCCGTGATGGAAGGCTGATGGTAGGTTTCGATGGTCAGGGTGTTGCTGCCTATTATCCCCAAAAGGGCACCATGGAAGATAATCCTTACTATAGCCGTGAGGTCAGTCTGAATCTCAGCAAGGTCTATTCCATTGTTGAGGATGCTAACGGCAATATTTGGCTGGGACTGCTGCAAAAGGGCGTCTTTATGCAGTCGGGCGAGACCACTGGCTTTAGCTATATGGGTTACAAGTTAGGTTCCCAGAATATTATTGGCGAGGCATGCGTGGTCAGCACCTGTGTTGACAGCAAGAACCGCGTATGGGTGGGAACCGACAAGGACGGCTTGTACTGTCTGGATGGTGCAGAACGTCGTCTGCTGCGCCACTACAAGGAGAACTTCCCTGCCACCGTTATGAGTGTTGCCGAGGACAATACAGGACGCATCTGGATTGGTTCCTATGCGGAGGGTTTTGGCTATATAGATACGGGCGGTGCCTATCATAAGTTCCCGCAATATCCCAACTCCAGCGGTTTTGCCATTCAAGCTTCCAAGAACGGCGATGTGTGGGTTGCTACCATGGGACAGGGGTTGCTCCGTATTACGTCATCCTCTGTCAAGGCCTATACGATGCAGGACGATGCACCTGACAATCCCGGCGTTAACAGTATTGTCAATGACTATATCTCGAAGATGAGCCTCTCGCCGGATGGGAAACGGGTATATCTTGCCACGACCATGGGCGTTTGCTGTCTGGACATTGAAAAGAATAGCTGGGTCAGCACCTTCGGCAAGAATTGCCTGAACTACGGGACACCCTGCCGTGTGGTAAAGGAGTACGATGGTGTGTTGTGGGTTGGTGCCAACGATGGCCTGTTCTGTTATGACTTCAAGCAAAAGAAGTTCCATCCTTATACTGCTGATATCGGTCTTTCTGACAACGGCATCGCAGCCATAGAGCGGGACAGGCAAGGTAGGCTTTGGATAGCTACCGACCATGGCTTGTGCTGTCATGACCCCAAGAAAGGAACCACCCGCAGCTATTTTGTGGATAATGGCTTGCAGTCGAATGAGTTCAGCGACGGTGCTTCGTCCATGACCGCTAACGGTATTCTGGTATTTGGCGGGGTAGGAGGCATCACCTGGTTCTGGCCGGAGGATATCCAGCAGACCAATTGGGATGCCAAGGTCAGCCTGGTGGCTTTCCGTGTCAACAATCAGCCTGTCAACAGCGCGTCGTATTCCGGCAGTTATCAGATATGTGACACCACCGTGATTGCCGCCGAGCGGTTTGAGCTGGCCTCCCATGACAATACCTTTGCCATCCAGTTCTCCACGCTGACCTACGTCAACCCGGAGCATATCACCTACCTCTACAGCATCAACGGCGAGGATTTCACCCGTCTGCAGCCAGGAACCAATGAGATAACGCTGACTCACATGCCTCCTGGAACCTATCATTTCTGCGTGAAGGCGGAACGGAATGGCATACAGACACCCGAGCGTTGTTTCACTGTTGTCATCCATGCCCCCTGGTATCGTTCTATCTACGCGTACATTATATATATATTGGCTCTGCTGGCAGCCCTGTGGTTCTACTTGAAGGCACGTCGCCGCAAAGAACAGGACCGTCTGCGCTTGCAGGAACACATCCATGCAGAGGAGATGGCCGATGCCAAGCTGAAGTTCTTTATGAATATCTCGCATGAGATCCGGACGCCGATGACGCTCATTGTGGCACCATTGCTCTCGCTCATGAAACAAGACGACGACCCGACCCGTCGCAGCGTCTATGAGACTATCCGCCGTAATGCGGAGCGTATCTTGGGACTCATCAACCAGATGATGGACTTGCGTAAGATAGACAAGGGACAGATGCAGATGCGCATGTGCGAGACAGACCTGATAGGTTTTGTTGGCGATATCCATACCCTTTTCGGTCAGCAGGCCAAAGTCAAGAATATCCAGTTTACCTACGAGCATGACGTACCACAGTTGCCGGTATGGATTGACCGGGGAAACTTCGATAAGGTTATTGTCAATATCCTTTCCAATGCCTTTAAGTTTACGCATGCCGGCGGTAAGGTGCGTATTCGGGTGTCAACGGAGGACAATACCGCCCGTATTGCTATCTATGACGATGGTGAACCCATCCCCCAGGACCAGTTGGGCCGTATCTTCGAAAGATTCTACCAGTCGCCTTCCTCGGTCAACGACCGTAATACCGGTACGGGAATCGGACTCGACCTGACGCGCTCGCTCGTGGAACTGCACCATGGTACCATCAGCGTCCATAACAATGATGACGGACATGGTTGCGAATTTGTGGTAACCATACCGTTGGGCAATCAACATCTGAAGCCCGAGGAAATAGCTGCTGATGGAGGTGAAAGCTACCATACGAATCTTTTGGAGGACCTCAGTGGAAGCAGTGTTGACAACGAGGAAGACCAGAAACAGTTGGACGAGAGCCACGTGACACCTGTAGTCCGTACCTCCAAGCGACAGCGGATTGTCGTTGTCGAGGATGATGAGGAGATTCGCGACTACCTGATATCGGAGTTACAGGGCGACTATGACATCACAGGTTGTACCAATGGCCGAGACGGACTGGCTGAGGTGCTGAAAACTTGCCCTGACCTGGTTATCAGCGATATCATGATGCCTGAGATGGACGGCAATACGTTGTGCTCGAAGATAAAGTCGAGTCCAACGACCAGCCATGTTCCTGTCATCCTGCTGACAGCCAAGAACCGTGACGAGGATAAGCTTGAAGGTCTTGAGACGGGTGCCGACGCCTATATCGTCAAACCCTTCAACCTCGAGATTCTTCGCCGGACTATCATCAACCTCATCAATACCCACCGTATGCTGCAGTTGAAGTTCGCACGCAATGACGATCTGGAGCAGCAGGTAGAGGATGTCAAGATGAAATCTCCTGACGACAAGCTCCTGGAGCGTGTCATGGCTGTGATTAGCAAGAACCTCTCCAATTCTGACCTCAGTGTGGACGGTATTGCCGACGAGGTAGGCATCAGCCGCGTCCATCTGCATCGTAAGATGAAGGAACTGACAGGGCAGACTCCTCACGACTTCATTCGTAACATCCGCCTCAAGCAGGCTGCCCATTTGTTGGCCAATCAGAATATGAACATCACTGAGGTAATGTATGCTTGTGGCTTCAATAACTCTGCGTCGTTCTCCACCATCTTCAAGAAATTCTACGGCCTTTCACCGCGTGACTATATGCGGGAGCATAGGAAGAGATGACATACAATAGATTAAAAATAAAAAAATGAGATATTATGAGTAAGTCCGGAAAAGTGATTATTGGCTGTTTGGTAGCCGTTATTGCGTTAGTGTTGGGAATAGGTTTGTCCATAGGCGGCTATTTCCTTTGGCAGCATTTCAACAAGACCGATGGTAGTGTGTCCAACGATTCCATTGCATCTTTCGTGGTGGAACCTTCCGATGAAACGTCTCCCGTTGACGAAGACCCGGCGGTTTCCTTGGCCAGTCAGCTGGAATCGGTAGAGTGGACTCCCGTCGAAGGAGCCGGTTTCAGCTACCCGTCATTCATGACGCGTTCCGAACGTGCCATCACTGATGTTCCTGCCACCGTCAATACTTATACATGGAAGAAACTGGAATTGGGCTACTGGCCGCTCATCGGCACGTGGGCTGTCAGCAACGACAACTTCCCCGTCAAGGGCAATTACCTGACCGAAGACGACTTCGTGGAGGATGTGACCTATAAGGCAGAGGAAAAGGGCATCTTCTCCGGCCATACTGATGATGGTCGAATCTTCTACATGAAGAAGAAAATCAATCGAGGCGGAGAAGTCAACCATGTCGCAGTGCTCGTCGTGGTCTATCCTGAGGAGAATCAGTCTGACGTCCAGCGCTTCATTGAAATGATTAAAGAGTGGTAAGCCTCGTGGCTTACCACTCTTTTTTTCTTTTGGTTCATGTCCTTTTTTCTCTTTTGATTATCGATTTCGGTCTTTTTACGAAATTATTGTTCTTCAGGACATATTAAGAGAAAAAACGAATAGTAAAAAAAGAATATTTATGCCGAACTTTGCATCCGGAATAGTAAATACGGAACAGCATAAATAAACAACATCATGGAAATACAGGATGTAAAACCCCGAAAGGGGAGCGACACTTATCGGATAGGTGATAACGACGACCTGGTTGTGATGGAGAATATGGGCACTATACCCTCTGGTGGCGTGTGCCTGCAGAATCATGGTATCATTTTTTTTTGTACCGAAGGCCGGGCACAGTTCGAATACGACGGTAACGTTGTACAGATACAAAAGAATGACATGTTTCTCTATATGGTCCACAGTACGGCGTGCAACTTCCTGACATCATCGGATTTTAATTGTCGGCAAATTTGGTTTACACGAAGTGAGCTTTGGAATATCGAAATCTATAATCTGATCAGTGTAGCAGATATGTCGTTGCTCAAACTGCGCCCCGTCGTCCATCTCAACGATGACGATGTCAAACTTTGCGATACCTATTTCCGGTTGCTGTGCAGCAGGATAAAGTCGTCGAAATCCCAGCTTACTTCCTATATCGTACGTTCACTCTTAGGCACCATGCTGCTGGAATTGTTGTCCATCATGCGACGAAATTCGGAACAGTTATCCGAGCAGCTCCGGCAGGAAGGCCTCAACCCCAGTATTCACAAGAAACGGATTATTGACGATTTCATGAGGTTAGTGGAAAGGAGCGACGGTCGTATCCGCAGGGTGGATGAATTTGCCGCCCAACTGAATGTCACGCCGAAATATCTCTCAACCATTCTCAAGGAAGTGATGAACCGCAGGCCGAGTACCTACATTCAACTCTATACACTGAAAGCCATTGAGCACCGTCTGCGTTTCACGGATATGACGATGCAGGAAATTTCGCATGACCTGAATTTCCCCAATCCCTCGTTCTTTGGCAAATACTGCAAAGAACACTTGGGTATGACCCCGTTGGAATACCGAATGAAATATCACAAAGGTAGATGAAAAAGATAGTATTGAGGAATGAATTCTCATTATAAAAAAGGTGTAACATGAACAACTCTAAAAAGAAACTAACAGGAATGGCTTGGGCGGTAACGCTCGGGCTATTGGTGCTGTTGCCGCTCTCGGCTGATGCGCAAAGGTTGCTGACGCTCGACAGTTGCAGGGCGATGGCACTGAGAAACAACAAACAGATGCGCGTGGCGACTATGAAACTGGAGGTGAGTGCTAACCAGCGGAAGTCGGCACGCACGCAGTATCTGCCGAAAGTGAACGCTATGGGCGGGTACATATGGATGAGTCGTGAGATGTCCCTGCTCAATGACGACCAAAAGGAGGCACTTGTCAGCCTGGGCACGAATGCTACGGGAAAGTTGCAGGACGCGCTGTCACCGTTGGTGTCGGCACTGCCGGCAGCGACGCAGGCAAAAATAGCTGGCGACATGGGACAGTTTGCTGGTGCGCTGAACCATGTGGGTACGAATCTTGTGGAGGGTTTTCGTACAGATACACGCAACATGTTTGCCGGAGCGGTGACGGTGACGCAGCCTGTGTTTATGGGCGGCGCATTAGTGGCTGCAAACAAGATTGCCGACATCAATGAGCAGATGGCCGCGAACTCGTTGGAGATGAAACGTCAGAATACCTTATATAATATAGATCAGGTGTACTGGCAGGTGGTATCGTTGCATCATAAGCAGACACTCGCCGAGAGCTACGTGGAACTGGTGAAGAAGCTGAAGAGCGACGTGCAGAAGATGATTGACCAGGGCGTGGCCACGAAGGGCGACGGTCTCAGTGTCGGCGTACGCGTGAATGAGGCCGAGATGGCACTGACGCAGGTGCAGGACGGTCTGGCGCTGTCGAAGATGCTGCTGTGCCAGCTGATTGGGCTGGACGAAGACGAGGCGATTACTCTGGCGGACGAGGAGAGCCGTCCCCAACCCCTTCCTATAGGGGAGGGGAGTAATTACTCTCAAGGTGGATTATCAGTGGAAGAACCAACTACGTCCCTCCCTTATATGGAGGGGTTAGGGGGAGGGTCTTCCCGTCCTGAATTGAAGATACTGCAGAACGCGGTGGACCTGAGCCGACAGACAACGAACGCGCTGAAGGCGGGGAACCTGCCAACGGTGCTGCTGACCGGCGGATACATGGTGTCGAATCCGAACACGTTCAATAGTTTTGAGAAGAAGTTCGGCGGTGTGTGGAACGTAGGTGTCGTGGTACGCGTGCCGGTATGGAACTGGGGCGAGGTGAAATATAAGGTGCGTGCCTCGAAGAGTGCGACCGCGATGGCTAAACTCGAACTGGAGGACGCAAGGGAGATGATAAGCCTGCAGGTGAGGCAGAGTAACTTCAAGTTGAAGGAGGCCCAGAAGAAGTTGACGATGGCGCAGTCGAACGTAGCGAATGCCGACGAGAACCTGCGTATGGCCAACCTGGCTTTCAAGGAGGGGACGGCATCGTTCACCACCGTGATGGAGGCGCAGACAGCCTGGAACGCTGCCCAGTCGCAACTCATCGATGCGGAGATTGGCGTGAAGCTTTCCGAAGTGGAACTGCAGAAGGCGCTGGGAACGCTTCAGTAAACAATCGTGATAACGCAATAACGCAATAACGTGATAACGAAATAACGAAAAATATTATGGCAGACAAAGCAAAAGAACAGCATAACAACATCCTGCTGGCTGTGGCAGGTTTTTCGGCAGTAGTAGTAATCGTGGCACTCATCGGTTTTCTGGCCTTGGGGCGCGATCCCGAAGTGATACAAGGTGAAATGGAGGTCGAGGAGTACCGTGTGTCGGGCAAGGTGCCCGGCCGCATCCTGGAACTCCGAGTGAAGGAAGGCGACTTTGTAAAAGTAGGCGATACGCTGGCTATCATCGAGGCGCCTGAGGTGGAGGCCAAGATGGTGCAGGCTCAGCGTGCTGCCGATGCTGCTCAGGCCATGGAGCAGATGGCGCAGAACGGTGCACGAAAGGAACAGATTCAGGCCGCCGCACAACTCTTGGAGCAGGCGAAGGCTGGTCTGGAGATCGCCGAGAAGTCGTATAACCGCATGAAGGTGCTCTTCGAAGAGGAGGTCATCTCTGCGCAGAAGTTCGATGAGGCTGAGGCCATGTACAAGTCGGCTCAGGCTCAGGTAAAGGCCGCCCAGAGCCAGTACAATATGGCCGTGAATGGTGCCCGCGTTGAGGAGAAGCGTGCTGCTTCGGCCACGGTGGGGCAGGCTCGTGGTGCCGTGCAGGAGGTCAACAGCTATATCCGTGAGACCGTGCAGATAGCCCAGATGGCTGGCGAGGTGACCGATGTCTATCCAAAGGTGGGTGAACTGGTGGGCACTGGCACTCCCATCATGAGCATTGCCGTGACGGACGACCAGTGGGCAACGTTCAACATCCGCGAAGACCATCTGAAGGATATCAAGGTGGGTTCAGAACTGACTGTTTACGTCCCTGCCCTTGACAAGGAGACGAAGATGAAGGTGACATCCATGAAGGACAAGGGCTCGTTTGCCGTTTGGAAGGCTACGAAAGCCAGTGGTCAGTACGACCAGAAGACCTTCGAGGTGAAGGCTCGCCCGACAGAGAAGATAGCTGATGTACGTCCAGGAATGTCGGTGATACTTAAGAAGTGAAAAAGAGAATAGTGAAAAGTGAATAATTTGCTTCCGCTATAATGAAATATCTCACAAACATCGGAAACATCGCCCTGCGCGAACTCGCCATTTTGCGGAAGAACCATATCTACGGCTTCTGCATGCTGGTGTTCCCTGCGTTGCTGGTAGTGTTCTTCACAACCATGCTCGACGATGGTGTGGCAATGGATTTGCCCGTGGGTGTGGTTGATCAGGACAACAGTGCCATGTCGCGTGGCCTTACCCGCAACCTCGATGCCATGCAGAGCTCGCGTGTGGTCTATCGCTTTGCCAATGTGACGGAGGCCCGCAACGCCATGCAGGAAGGCAAGGTGTATGCTTACCTCTTGATACCGGAAGGTACTGCTGCCAAGTTGTCGGCAGGCCGTCAGCCGAAGGTATCCTACTACTACACCATGACGTGTATGACGGCAGGTTCGATGGCGATGAAGGACATGAAGACCATCGGTACGCTTGGCTCGGCAGCTGTCGGTCAGGCGACGCTATCGGCCAAAGGAGCCTCGAAGGAGCAGATCAGGTCCGCCATGCAGCCTGTGACCGTCGATGCCCACATGATAGCCAACCCCGAGGGCTCGTATAACTACAGTCTGACAACGGTCTTCGTGCCAGGCATCCTGATGCTCTTCATGGCGCTGCTTTCAGCCTATGCCGTGGGCATGGAGATGAAGTTCGACACAGGCAAGGAATGGCTGGCTATGGCCGACGGTAATATCCTGGTAGCCATCCTTGGCAAGTATATTGTTCACGCGCTGGTGTTCCTGCTCGTGATATTCCTCTATGAGTATTACATCTTTGAAGTACTCCATTTCCCCCGTCTCGGCGGTGTGTGGAGCATCGTGCGGCTCACGCTGCTGCAGGTGTCGGCAGGTCTTGGCTTCGGCATCTTTGCCTTTGGTTTGATGCCGTCGTTGCGCATGTCGATGAGCATCTCGTCGCTGTGGTCGGTGCTCTCCATCTCGATGTGCGGTTCGGCATTTCCCGTTGCAGGCATGGACGCACCGCTGCAGGCCATGTCGTGGCTGTTCCCCTTGCGCCATTACTGGATGCTCTATCAGGCCACGGTGCTCAATGGGTTCCCCGTCATCGATGTCTGGTTCCATCTTGTGGCGCTCGTGGCTTTCACGCTGCTGCCCTGGTTTGTACTCCGTAAAGTTAAAAATGCAATGCTGAACTATGTATATATTCCATAGATTACGCGAACACTTCTCCGACGTGCTTCATATCTTCCGCAACGAGTTGGTGAAGGTCGTCAAGGACGAGGGCGTGCTGATGTTCCTTGTCGTGGTGCCGTTGGGCTATCCATTGCTTTACTCATGGATTTATAACAACGAGACACTGCACGAGACCCCGGTGGTGGTCGTCGATCAGTCGCACACGGCACTCTCGCGCCAGTTCATCAACGACTGCGATGCCTCGCCCGATGTGCATATCAAGTACCATGCCGCCGACCTCGACGAAGCCCGTTCGCTCGTCAGCCGACAGCTGGTGCGTGGCATCTACCTCATACCTTCCGACTTCGCCGACTGTGTCAACCGTGGCGAGCAGGCCCATGTCAGCGTCTATTGTGACATGTCACTGATGCTGGCCTATAAGGCTGTCTATCAGACAGCAATGGTAGAGGCAGGTCGGCTTGGTGCGGGCATGAACATCAAGAAAGCGGGTAACTACACCAAGCGCGAGGATGCCATCACGGCGCAGCCCTTGGCAGTCGATGACGTGGCGATGTTCAATCCCTCGGGCGGCTACGGCTCATGTGTGCTGCCCGCCGTGCTCATGCTCATCCTGCAGCAGGCCATCGCCCTCGGCATCGGCATGGCTGCCGGTACCGCCCGCGAGCGCCACAAGAACGGTCAGCTCATTCCCGACGACGACCCGCACTACCGCGGTGCCTACCGCATCGTGTGGGGCAAGGCCCTGTGCTACGGCATGATAGGTGCCGTTGCTGCTGCCTATCTGTCGATGGCCGTGCCCGCCATGTTCTCGTTCCCGCAGTTAGGCACGGGCAGGAACCTCTTTTGGATGCTTCTGCCCTACACGTTGGCCAGTATCTTCTTCGGCCTGACCGTCTCGTGCCTGGTGCGCTACCGTGAGAACGTCATGCTGCTGATGGTCTTCGTCTCGGTTCCCCTATTGTTTATGACTGGTGTATCGTGGCCCCAGTCCAGCATCCCCGGCTACTGGCAGGGCGTGTCGTGGCTGTTCCCCAGCACCTTCGGTGTGCGCGCCTTTATCCGGGTGAACAGCATGGGGGCCAGCATCAGCCAGGTTCTGCCCGAGCTCCGCATTCTCTGGATTCAGGCTGCCGTCTATCTCGGCATGGCCTGTCTCGTCTATCGCCATCAGTTCCTGTTGATGAAGAAATATGCAAACCAGTGATAACATTTTAATAATTATGAAAAGAGTTAATCATTTATCATTCCTGGCATCGGCGATGCTGGTGAAGCAGAACATTGCCGACCGCATCAAGGCCGCGTTAGAAAACAATGACAAAACAAAGTGATGAACAAGAAAGCGAAGAAAATCCTGCGAAGAGTGGCAGCGGTAATCATTGCCATCTTAGTGGTCGGTGGAGCAGTCTGGCTGATTACCGGACGCTCACCCATGGCCATCATTGTGAAGAGTGCTTTGCACCAGATGGACACAGAATCCTACGACAAGGCTATGGCCGACAAGACGGACAAGCGCACAACGGAGATTCCTGCTGGCGTGGTCTTTCCTCGTAAGGTTGTCCAATATAACATTGAAAACATGCAGGTGTTTGAGGTGCCTGCCGAGAACAACACGAAACCCGTGGTACTCTATCTTCACGGCGGTGCCTACGTCCATAACTTTACGTCTCAGCATTGGAAGGCCATGGCCGAATGGGCCAAGACCACAGGCTGCGGCATCGTGGCACCCAACTACCCGCTGCTGCCCCTCCATACTGCTGCCGAGGCCCATCCGCTCATGATGCAGCTCTATCGTAAACTATTAGAGGGCATTCCTGCCAGTCGGATTCTCATCATGGGCGACTCCGCAGGTGGCGGCTTTACGCTGGCACTGGCGCAGCAGCTACGCAACGACTCGACAGACCTGCCTCGTCACCTGGTGCTCATTTCGCCTTGGGTAGACGTCATGGGCGGCGATCCTGAGCTGCAGGAGCGCGACAACTGGCTCACCATTGACATTTTACAAAAGTATGGCACTGCCTGGGCAGGAGAGATGGCTGTCTCCGACCCCATGATCTCGCCACTCTATGGCGACATGGAAGGTCTGCCGCCCACCGACCTCTTTACCGGTACGTGGGAAGTGTTCTACACCGATGTCTGCAAGACCTTTGACAAGATGAAGGCCGCTGGTGTCGATGCCCGTCTGCACGTCGCCGAGAAGATGGGGCACGTCTATCCCCTCTGGCCCAGCCCCGAAGGCCGCAAAGCCCGCCGTGAGATTGCGGAAATCATCAATCATATCTCTGACTCCCCGTCGATTTAATAATCTATAGTATATGAAAAGAATCATCACTTTGGCTGCTGCAGCAGTCTTTACAGCAGCAGTAAACGTTCAGGCACAAAACTTTCCTGTAGGCATTGTCAGCGTACAGGACTCAGTAAAGAGTGTGCAGTTGGGTGTCATTTCGTCGGTGGCTTCCGATGGCGGCCACGGCCTGCAGTTATCTGGTTTCTCTAACACATCGGCACATAAGTTCAATGGCGTACAGTTGAGCAGCATCAGCAATATCACGGCAGGCATGGACAAGGGTTTCCAACTGTCAGGCATTCTGAATGTCTCGTCGGCCATGCAGCGTGGCGTACAGGTGGGAACCATCAATTTTGCCGACTCACTTAATGGTGCACAGATAGGCCTGCTCAACATTGCCCGCAAACATCCCAAGGGCTGGCAGATTGGACTTATCAACCTGTCGTACGACAGCATTGGCCATAAGATCGGTTTTGTGAACATCAACCCCATGACCGACATCGACATCATGCTCTACGGCGGCTCATCGACCAAGACGAACCTCGCCGTTCGCTACCGCAACAAGAGCGCGTATAACATCATGGGTGTGGGTACCCACTTCATGGGACTCAGTTCCAAGTTCTCGGGAGCCATATTTTATCGCGTAGGTCTTTACAAACAGCTGTCGCCGAAATGGAGTTTGAGTGGTGATGTGGGCTACTATCATGTGGAGACTTTCGAAAGGAACTCAAACGACAAGCCGGAGCGACTCTACTCTCTCCAGGCTCGTATTAATGCCGACTACCAGTTCAGCAAGAAATTCGGTGCCTTTGCCTCGGTGGGTTGGGGACTGACGCGCTACTACGACCGCAACGAGACTTACCGCAACCGTCCGTTGTTTGAGATTGGACTCACCTACCGGCAGCCCCGCAACCAGCACGACTCCTGGAAGCGCGCATGGGACCAGAAACGCTCGAAACTGGTGTTTGCCGACTCTACGATGGCGCTGCCCACGCGCAAGCGCCCCTGGCAGGCACTGGCCGAGGTGACGGCTGTCAACGTGGGTGTGCAGCTGTTCGACCGCTATGTGACCCGTGAGGAGTTTGCCCAGACCACCTTACGTTCTATCCGGCGCAACTTCACCGACGGCATGGTGTGGGACAACGACTTCTTCATCACCAATATGTTCATGCATCCCTATCATGGCAACCTGTACTTCAATGCCGCCCGTACCAACGGCCTGACGTTCTGGGAGTCTGCACCCTTCTCGCTGCTCGGCTCGGCCATGTGGGAGTTCCTGGGCGAGACGGAGCCGCCTGCCATCAACGACATTATTGCCACCACCTGCGGCGGTATGGCCATCGGTGAAATGACCCACAGACTGAGTCTCACCGTCCTCGACGACCGCGACCGCGGCTTCCCCCGCTTCCTGCGCGAGGCCGTAGCCACCATCGTCAACCCCATACAGGGACTGCATCGTATCATCAGCGGTGATGCCTGGCATGTGAAGAACAGGAACTATCGCTATCACGACTTCAACGAGACACCCCTTGACGTGTCCTTCTCCGTAGGCTGGCGCTACCTTGCCGACGACGGTGCCCTGTTCCGTGGACTCCATGCGCCCTACATCAATTTGACGCTGGCATACGGCACGTCGGTTGACGGCGAAAAGCACACACAGCCCTACGACTTCTTCGACATCGAGGTTAATTCCGCTTTCGGTGGAGGGCAGCCTATGGTGAATACGCTGAACATCCTGGGCCGTCTGTGGAGTACACCTATTCTGGACAAGAAAGACATGGCGGGTGAGTTCGGCATCTACCAGCACTTCAACTACTACGACGCCAAACCCATCGAGAGCGGTTCCGAACTGACACCCTACCGCATCAGCGAGGCAGCCGGTTTCGGTCCTGGCTTCATCTTCTCGTTGCCACAAATGGGATACCTCTCGAAGATGGAACAGCGTATCTTCGCCAGCGGCATCCTGCTCGGCGGTACCAAGAGTGACTTCTTCAACGTCATTGAGCGCGACTACAACATGGGCAGCGGATTCAGCATCAAGTCCAAGACCCAGCTCGACTTTGGCCGTTACGGACGCATCGTGCTTAACGCCAAGTACTTCCGGCTCTGGACCTGGAAAGGCTACGAGGACCGCAACCTGCAGGACTATGTCGATGGCACCAAGGACCTGCACTACCTGAACGTGCAGGGCGACAACAGCAATGCGTCGCTGTTCGTCATCAATCCCGTCATTGAGATTCATCTGGCCCGTCAGTGGTCTCTCTCCATCTCAGGTTCTTACTATGGCCGTCGTACGCACTACAACTACTACTACGACAAGGACCTCGTCCTGCGTCAGAACAGTACGGTGCACGCCAGAACATTTGAAACCAAGATAGGTCTCACATGCAGATTGTAAAAAAGTAAAAAGGTAAAAAAATGATGAGACAATATTTTAAGAATAAGGTAAATGATATAAAGGGGTGGAAAAAGGTTTTACCTTTTTACCTTTTTACCCTTTTACCTTTACCTGTCAACGCTCAGTTCGCCGCTACTGACAGCATCGGGACTGATACCGCAGAGATATCCGGGAAAAAGCCGGGTTTGGGGAAACGCCTCGTCAATAAGCTGAGCGACAAGTACTACAGCACGAAGTACGACACCAACTACGTTGCCCGACCGAAGGAGAAGTGGCTCTTCAGGCTCCTTGCCAATCAGACCGGCAACTACATCCACGCCAAGGGAACGATAAACGATTTCTACTCGGAGTACGACCTTCATACCAGGACCAACTTCACCGTGGGACTGGAGGTCAACTACTGCGACATTGCCGCCACCATCTCCATCAACCCTGCCAAGATAGGCGGCGACTACAACGACTATGAGTTCAACTTCGAGTATCACGGTCAGAAAATCAGCTTCGACATCAGCTACCTGCGTGCCACGTCACTAAAGGGCGACATCAAGTTCCGCGATGTTGACCATCTCGACGAGGAAGGGCTGCGCATGAATGTGGTCAATGCTTCGGCCTACTATGTCTTTAATAACCGTAAGTTCTCCTATCCTGCAGCCTTGTTCCAGAACTACTACCAGCTTCGCTCTGCCGGTTCCTGGCTGGCGGGCATCAGTGTCCAGTCGGGTAGCATCAAGACCACCGACGAGCTCAAGGCACGTAGTCCGTTGGCACCCGATGTCCACCTCACCTTCGCCAATGTCTCCCTTGGCGGCGGCTACGGCTATAACTTCGTCTTCGGAAAACGTTCACAGTGGCTGCTCCATCTCTCGGCACTCCCTTCATTTGTGGTTTACAAGCATAACCGTCTGACGGTCAACGGCAACGAGATGAAGGACCACAGCCTGTGTTTCAACATGGTTTTCAATGAGCGTGCTGCCGTTGTCTATCACTTTTCTCCCCGCTTCAACGTGGGAGCATCGCTCATCATGAGCAACTCCATCTACAACAACGACGATATCAAAATCAACCAGAACAAGTGGCTGGCCCGTGCTTTCTTCGGAGTCAGACTGTAGTAAATCAGTAAAACCATCACTCTCCAAACACCTTTATGCGACAAGTCCGGAAAGTTTTTCCCGTATTTGTCGCATTTTTGAAGATCCTGACAAACGCTTCGATTTCACTGAGCAAGCAGGGCATCGAGATTTAGTCAACAACAACGGCATGGACTGATTTCTAAAAATACATTCCTCTGTAACTCGTCAGGTTACAGAGGAATGCTTTATAATTCTGGTACCCCGACCGGGAATCGGGATGAATTCATAATTCAGTTATAATTAGCTACTTACTCATATAGTCACCCTTAAAAAGTGTAGGATTAGTGTAGAAAATGACAATTCTGTGCATTCTCGTGTATTCACAAGCCAAGCACAACGGCCGGGGCGATTTCCAGCTTCAGGACCAAGTCTCTTGCCACCCGGATGGTCGGCTCAGCCTTACCAGTGATGTAGTCGCTGATGCGAGAGGCACTGATGCCCAGGATCTCAGCCAGCTTTGCTTGGGTGATGCCCAGTTCGGCCATGCGCATTTTGATGACATCTCCCAGGTTCGGCTTACCGATGGAGAAATGTTCCTCCGAGTAGTCGGCCACCAGATTCGAAAGCAGTTCCAGCTCGATGCTGTTCGGATCTGTCCGGGGTGTGGTGTCATCAACAAGTGGCAGCAGCTGTTCAACCCTTGCCACAGCCCACTCGTACTGTTCGTTGTTCTCAATCTTTGTCATATCTAACTCCTTCCTTATATTGTCTTACAATCTATCCTGTCGTATTCGGCGTGAGTGCCGACAAAGCGCACATAGAGGAAACCTATCGTGAACTTGATGACTGCGACCAGGCGATAGTGGTTCCCCATAATGTTGAACACGTATCTCTGGTTGCCGATGGCATCCACGGAATTAAAGTCCTTTTTGATGTCAGCATAGCATGTCCACCGGCTGGTTTTAACCACGGTAGTCCAGACCTGCATAGCCACAAGAGCATCAGGGTGCAGTTCTGTGAACTGTTTGATGGTTTGTTCCGTGAAAATCCTCATCGCTATCACATTTTGGCGACAAAGGTACAAAATAAAATCGAAATATCAAAATAAATTTCTATTTTTTCGAAGGCTTCGTTAATAAAATAGCGTTAACAATAAAACTCTCGTAAGACAAAGGTCTCTCGCATTCTCTGACTTCCATCTTTTCTCTTTTTAGAGCCCCTATTGGTTGAGGGACTATATGCCGGAACAGAATAATACTACTCTTCTTATTCAGTGTATAAGGGTGGGCTTGGCAATCTCCGCAAGCTCCGATTAACAGCTCTATCGTGCCGCCCACTTACCGCCCAGATGGGCTTCAAGGCCCTAAACGGTATGGGGACTCAAACGCAGTCCCCTATGCCCCTTGCTGATTATTAGATTCGTGCATCATTACCTTATTCTTAATGATTCCTGCTATATAACCGCCCTTGAAGGGTTTGTTGTAATCATTTACACTCCGCCTTAAATCGGCAAACTCAGCATCAAAACCCACAAACTTACAGAACTCATCAATATATTGTTGGGCCTCTTTGATTTTGTTCCTTCCTGTTTCGTCGTTTCTCGTGAACTCATCAATATAATCTTTTAGGACTATTTGGTTCAGTTCCCACTGCTTGGGTTCGTGTTGAGTTTCCACTATGCCGGTTGACAACGTAGCGAGAACGGAATTGGCAGCATCGGTAGCCTTCTTTCTGACAGCGCCCCTCTTCTTTTTCCGTGGCGGTGCTGTCTTTAATCGATCACGCAGCTCTTCATACTTCGCCTCATATTGTGCAGTGGTGAGTGGCGCATCCCTCCATTTTCGAAACTCCCTCAGCACGTCGAGATCGTTCTTCAGCTTATCAACTGTATTCTGGTCCACAGCCTTTCCGTCCATCTTATATATGAACTCTATTTTATCAAGAAAATCATCAATATATCTCTGTCGCTCTGTCTGCTGCTCTGGAGTGAGCGGATTGAACCTCAGATTCCTTTTTACCTGACTGTCGGCTGACTGTTTTTCAATGCGTTGATAGAATAGTTCATCAGGAATTTCCAGACGTGGGTGATAGGCATCTTTCTCGACGAGCCGGAACCGACTCCAGTCTTCGAAATCATAGCGCAGGATACCCTCGGCAATCTCTTCGGGTATCATATGGTCAGCGCCCTTCAGGGACAACCACCATATCAGGTGATTGCGTGTACAGCAGCCTTCGTGGCCTTTCTCCTGAAGTACCTGGTTGACTTCATCCCGAAGATATATAGGTCTAAACATACCATCACATATAAGTGCCTCAATCTTCGATTTCCATTCCGCGTTGAAAATCACATACTCTCCCTTCTTCTTCTTATCTATTGGCACGTGATCCGGAAGGAAGGTTGGTATCTCCTTCGCAAGCATCTTGGCCAACCTTCTCGTTTCACTGTTTGTCTTGGGCTCCACAGCACCCCTCTCTCTTAACTGGTTATACACCTTTCCGGGCTCAGCAGCAACGCCAAGTTTCTCTAAGGTAGCGATAGTGTAATCCTTCACCATCTGATTCACGGGGATCTTAATTTCTTTCTTTGCCATAATTTACATTATATAGATTTTTAATTTCGCAGCAAAGATAATCAGACAACTCGAATTAGGTTCCCTTGAAAAATTTTTTCTCGTATATTAACAATTTTACGACTTGTAAAGTCGTCATAATCGCAACATCGGATTTTTCTTTCTACTGTCGCAACAATTCTGTTGTCGGTAGCAGTCAATCATTAGATCTCTCGTATCATTGATTTTCTTCTTCTCGCAGCATACCCTTTTGGGGCCTCGCAGCACACCAATGACAGAACTTGTCATCAGACCATTCTTTTTACGTAATCAGTTGACTATAAAACATTTACAGAGACAGAAGAAAAGGTCTTATAAGGTTGCACGATTCGCAGATAACTGCTACCTTTGCAAGTGTACCTCCATTTTGGGGGTAGGCGAGAAGTGGCAGGCGTGACACAATACCCTTCGAAAAAATACTTTTTCTTGGGATTGTCAGCCTTCCATTCTCGCCGCTAAAGCGGGTAGCGTGTCCTCTGAAATCGGACACTTCTCTGCTCCGCATACATCGTTCATCGAACATCGTTTCACTAATTAAATACTGATATGGGAGAAAAGCTTGCAAAAACAAAGGATGCCGACATACACATTCGCTGTTTCAGAGAAGACAAAAAGTATGTCGAAAGTAGGGCAAAGGACGGCTTTGGAAAGAAAACTAATTCGATGACCAATTTCGTCCTCTATGCTATAAGACATGTGGATGACTCCAGTCCAATTGATATCGAACAGGCTGAGGGACTCATCCAGACAATCGGTGATAACCGCCAGACTCTCGCAGCCGTTCACGAGGATATTAATGGCATACCGCAGGAACTTAATGAACTTGGAAATAATCTCAACCAGATAGCCAAAGCCACAAATACAATTTTAAAGATAGCGCGTGAAGATGATGAAACACCGAAAGAAACAGTTGATAAGATTGTCGCATTTGAGCGCGAGGTGTCATTCCTGATGAAGGAGCTCTACAAAAAGATTGGTGAGTTCAACAAGACTATTCAGCAGGCAAGAACCCGCATCAACAGTACTCTTCGTAAGGAAGATGAGATTCTTACCCGGTGTTTGGTATTTCCGACCGTTGGTGAAAAAGCCAGGAGTGATGCGCAACTCCTTCGGATGCTTCAGGACTTCAAGAAGTCCACAAAACTAACTTTTGATATGATGACTGTAGCTGAGCTCGTGAGCATTCTAAAAATTGAACCAAAAACTGAAACCACAAACAAAGATTAGGAAAGGAATAGAATATGTCAAGGTGCATCGTAAAAATAATCGGTAACTCAGCAACCAGCTTTGCCGCCTGTTTTTATAATGAGAAGAAGGTGGCACAGGGTACTGCGAAGTGTTTAGCAATGCGGAACTTCGGGGAACTGGAGAGATACTTTATACACTCGCCGGTAGTGATGAGTAAGTATCTGAAGAAGATAGCCGACCATAATAGTATGGTGAAACATCCTCAGAAGCATATTGTTTTCTCCTACCCGGGAAAGGCTACCCAAGAAGAGGTTGAACAGCTGCTGAAGGATGCTGCCGAGACACTTGATCGTCTGGGCTACAAAGGCCAGCCGCAAACGTTCTGGGTGCATAATGACACAGAAAATACCCATATTCATGCTGCATCGGTAACAGTCAGTGTCAAGAATGGCATGTGGATTGACAACTATATGGAGGGCCGTCGTGCCAGGCGCATCCTTGACCAACTTCGTGGAATCAACATTGAAAATGCTATCAATAAAATACTTGAATATAAGTTCGAGAGCCGAGAACAGTTCAAGAGCCTGCTCATTGCCGCAGGCTACAAACCCCACTACGATGATGAAAACAAGACCTTTGATATCTGGCGAAACAAAGAACTGGTGGGCAGCATCTCACAGGATGAGATAGATGATAGAATAGCAGCTACTGGCCGGAACAGGGACAACCATCAGGATATTGTGAAGAATCTCCGTGGTGTTCTCCTGGATCGCCGCCGACGTTCATTGAAAATATCCTTTGGCGGTAATGAGCCTGAAAAAATCAAAACAAAAGGTGGCCGTGAACATACTGCTACAAAAAAACTAAAAGAAGTTAAGGACAACCGTTTCAATGGTGACAAGGGACTTGACATTGAGGGTGACCGAAAGGCCCAATTCAAACAGTTTCTTCTTGATCTGAAGCGCGAGCTTGGTATATCCATCGTGTTCTCGCAGTGGAAGGATGGAAGCACAAAGGGCTATACCCTCATCGACAATAGGAATAAGCTGGTGTTCAAAGGTTCTGATATAGTAGACCTCCAGAAACTGCTAAATCCTGAATGGCGTAAAGGACAGGTGAAAGATGCCGTATTGTCCGCTGATGATGCTGCTGCCATGGCCGAAGAGATACGGCTGGATGACAATTTGCCGTTGGCCATCGAGCAGCAACTGGAGAGGCTGGGCATAGATATTATATATAGTAAGGACTCAGCTATGGCACTCTATAAAAATGATGGTGAGGATGAGAACCGCCAAAAGGCGAGGTTTCTCATGAACCAGGTGCTCACCATGGTCAGAAGTGAAGAGGATGCTACAGAAGATGGCCTATGGAAAATAAAATCTTATGCCAAGGAGGCGATGGGACGTGCCGTATGTGCTGACGACCTTCATGCTTTGGAAGAAAAGCATAAAGCAAAGGAAAAGGCAGCGGAGGAAGCCCGAAGGACAGAACAAGAGAAGGTCAGACAGCGTGCCGAGACTGCAAAGAATATTACCGGCGACAATATAGGCAGATTTATCACCGATGTGCTCGATGACTATAATATCATTTATGATCATGGTGCCAAGGACTATCGTACTGACATATCTGAGGAAAGGGCTGTCAAGCAGTCTCTTGTATCACTTGAAAAAGCAATCAGCTCACAGGATCCAGCTCAGAAAGGCTGTAATGCTGATTTGGCACATTACTATGCCCGATGTGCCGAAGCAATCCATAGGAAAAATCTAAAGCAAAATACAAGTCCTGTAGAAACGTCAAAGCCAGGTGTTTTTCAGCGTCCGGCAGAGCGGACTGTGCCCGAAGAACCGAAGTGTAATGGTGCCAAGATTATTCCATTCGTGAATATCGAGGTGTGGGGTGCCAGAGATCGTGACGGTAATATACATATTGGAATCGTCATTGACGGCAAGAAATACTCGCCGAAGCCACTCCTTCCAATCCATCAGGAATGGTACCAAGAGCAAGCGAACCAGAAACAGGCCATGCAGGATCTTCTAATTCACTACTTTGGTGATGAGATACAGCAGGCCCAGGTTGAGAACTGGAAACAGCAGCACTTCGATGCTGGAAAGATGCCGTTTGGTATAGTTATAGGGGCGACCTATGGTACTATAGGCCGTATGGGTGACAAATTCTGGCTCAGAGGTGAATTCACCCAAAATGATGAAACGAAACTGGAGAGTAAGGAGGTCAGCAAGGACGATTATATTAAATGGAGGAATGGAGGTGATGATGCCAGGGCTGTTGTCTGCAACACCATCGGCCGCGACTTAATCAAAGGCTGGGGCTTTAACCCGCTATCAGACATCAAGAAGATGCTGTTTGATTCCTTGGATGCTTTCGACACTGCACAAGGAATCGAACAGTCTGTGCACACTTTCGAGGCGTTCACAGAACAACTGTGTAATGACTTCATAGCTGCCTGCGGCAATGTCGCGCTGGCATACCTTGGAGGACTTGGAGGCGATGGTCGTGGAGGTGCCGGTGGTGGTGGCAACAACGATCTATCGAAGAAGAAGGATGATGAATGGTGGAAGCGTGGTTCCAGTATTATGGGATTCCACCCCAAAAAGAAAGGATCTTCTGGAGGCCGGAAGGTATGACAACAGAACAGGACTGACCGTCATTTATGGACAAGCGTCTATATTTATGGATTGCAGGCTATATTGACATTTTAACATGAAAAGTTGATATTATATCAAGAATTCTTCGTACCTTTGCGACATGGGAGCTGGCAGACCATATAAAAGTAAGACACCTATATGGCACAACATGGCAGCCATCAAGGTTCGGGTTTACCGTTATTTGGCGGACAATGGAGATGTGCCACCTACCAAATCTGGATGTGCCGCCTTTATGAACTTGTCGAGAACGACGGTCATTAAATGGTGGGATGTTATGGAATGGTCGGAAATAAGCAGGAATACCTATAATATTGTTTGGCAATGGCGAATAAATAATTATGCCGACCAAGACTTTGACCGTTGCGCCAAAGAATTAAATATCCCTTATGATGATGTAATGCTTCAAGTAGTAACACGAGATAACATTTGGGGTGTATATTACTTTTAAGTGTTAAAAAATAATAAAAACGACCTGTACAAATTAATTATTTATATGACCATTTTTAAGGATACATATAAGTAATAAAAATATAAGCGCGCACGCGCGAGGCGTGATTTTGCAGTTACAATTATTTTTCTGATATTTGCAGCGGCGACAAAAAAATGCTGAAAGATGAAACATATAATTACACAAAATCAAGTGTGTGTTGAGACGGAAATCCATTCCGTCATCAGTACTCCTGTATGTCATAGCAGTATGGGAGGCCCAAGCAGCCTGGAAATTAGTCGCCAACTTATGTTTCATCCTCAGGGTCTCCCTGCTGTTTTTATTCAAGCATATAAAAAAATCCACAATATCATGAACAATATAAAATATTCTTTGTACCTTTGTAGCAGAAAAAAGGAAGTGCCTCCTTGACCTGAGAAAACGTCGCCAACGTTCATAGTCCAGAGGCACAGCGTGAAGCGACCTGCCATAGCGGGCTGCTTGCTGTGTGGATTAAGGGTAAGTTTGGCGACGTGTCCGAAGCAATTCGGAATCCCTCAGGTTGCGCAGCGGTAGCCCGCTTCCTGTAGATATTTTTAATCCGCTCCTGATAGGCTACAAGGGGCGACCTAAAAAACGCCAAACTATAATTATGAAAAAGTTTGCAATGATTATCGTGATCGTGATGGCAGCCGTGAGCAGCTATGCACAAGTAAGAGTTAGTGAGCCGGAGTTTATCAACAGCTACTGCATCCTCACAAGTGATTCAACGTTTGCTACACTGCCAAAGGAGTCTGGTACCATTGGCAAGCATGAGAACAAGGTCAAGAAATGGGCCAAGTGGATTGGCGGTGCAGCAGAAGTTGTCGGAGCTGGTGGATTGGTAGGTGCTGCCACAGCAAGTTCTTTTAGTGGTGCTATCAATGGAGTGCGTGTAGTGGGAGGTGCTGCAGGAGTAGCCAGTGCCGCAGGAACGGTCAGCAGCCTTGCAGGGTCATCCGGCATGGATATTATCTTCAAGGGTGGTCATTCCGCATACCAGGTGAAACGCGATGGAAACGGTGTACGTCTGCTGATTAAGGGAGAGAACAACGAGACGGATCCGATGGACTCATACCGCATCGTGCGATTCAACGCCTCGAAGAAAGAGCGTCGCATCCAGTGGATTGAGTTTGAGTCGTCACTGATTGGTACTGACGAGACCAAAAAGGCAGGGTATGTACAGTTTGAGGGCCATAAATACGGTGAGAAGTCATACTTGATTACCATTCCTGCCTCCGAACTGGAGAAAGGAGAATATGGTATCTTCTATATGAGCATCATTACTGCTTCCGCTATTCCCGTCGGGACGTTCAGCGTGAAATAGTTAAAATAATAAGAGACAAACAAACAGGTGTATAACAATTAAATATTACGACTATGGGTATCTTAATTCTATTAATGATTATTGCTGCTGCTTGATGCTGACGATCAGCGGTCAGTAACCACTAAAAGAGAAAAGGATGTGGAGTTCTTCGGTGAAGAACCTCCCTATGAAGTGCAGCATGTGGGAATACAGGATGTGGACTACATGCAAAGGCTGATGGCCAACGCCAGGCAGATTGAAGGCACTGTCATCATAGACTGTCCTGGCAATGTAAGGGATGACGGACTACTGCCGGTATTCACCCAAGCAGATGCTATTATCATTCCATTCGAGTATGAGGATATCTGTCTGGAGGCCACGACGGACTTTGTGAACCTGCTGAACACCATCAAGCAAAAGGTGGGAGGGTCGGCAAAGTACATTTTCATACCGAACAAGCTCCAGTCCTCTTTTGGTACTGCAGCAGAGGTATCGATGTGGAAACAATGCGCAAGTATGTACGGAATGGTTGGCAAGGTCATGCCGAAAGTTCCACAACGTGCGAATTTGAAGCGCATAGACACCTACGACATTACACCATCCCAGAGAGAGATCCTTCGGGCTACATTTGAGGGTATCATCAAAGAATTGAATATATAATCAGTATATAACAAATATATAATAAATATTATGGCAGATAATAAGAGAAGAGAGCCATCCGCTCCAAAGGGTATCAGTATGTTGGGTATGCTGCAGGAGTCGCAGCAGGCCAGTAAGCCTACAGTGGCCATGCCTGAACAAGAGCAGACAAGTCCTGTCCAGGAACCAGCAGTATCAGACGGTGAACTGTGGAATAAGTTTCTGGAGAACATGATCAAGTACACTGGAGTGAAGGAGCAGGGTTCTGCCGTTTGGCTTCCCAGTGATGTAAAGAAGCGTCTCGATGACTTCCGGGCAACAGCCAAGCGGAACATTCCCATCAGGACGCTCGTGTCTGCAATAGTCATGGCCTTCCTCGACGAGAACGAAAGCAAACTGAAAGAACTTTGAGCTATGGCCGACAAGCTACGCATACGTCAGGACGATATCGACTATCACCAGTCTGCAGCTGACGTGGAAGTGACGGCCAGATGCTTCCGGGCTATAGTACAACGTGGGATAGTTTCAGTTTGAATTAGTAACAATTTCAAAAAGCGAATGAATATCGATAATAATATTTACGAGTTCCCAGATGTCAAGAAAATAGTGGTCTGTGGTGACATCCACGGTGACTTCAAGGCACTGGTATATAAGTGCTGCGTCCAGTACCAGATGACGGACACGCTAATCATTGTCGCCGGTGACTGCGGCTTTGGTTTCCAACGGCCGGGCTACTACGAGGACTTGTATATGCAGCTTAGTGGAAGGCTTGCCAAAGCCAACAACTGGCTGGTATTCATCCGTGGAAACCACGATAACCCTGCATACTTTGACGGTAAGACTGTCAACTACAAGCGATGGAAGGCCGTACCAGACTATTCCGTTCTGAAAGCCTGTGGCCATACCATTCTTTGCGTAGGTGGAGCAACGTCTGTGGACAGGACGTATAGGTTATCTAAGATGTACGGCATGACTGTCGTCATTGAGGAAGACAGGCGACTTGAAGTAGCCTATTACTGGCCTGACGAAAAGCCAGTCTACAATGAAGACAAACTTGAAGTCATCGATAAGGTCTGCGCCATTGATACGGTCATCACGCATACGGCACCGTCCTTCTGCGAGAAACAGTCACGGGCCGATATTCAGGACTGGCTGGTGAAGGATGAAGATCTGCTGCAGGACATCAAGGCAGAACGGAAGGTTATGGACTACATTCAAGCCTATCTATATGCACACAGTCATCCCGTGAATCAGTGGTTCTACGGACATTTTCACCAGTCCTGGCACGACGAAATTGACGGAATAAAGTACAACATGCTCGACTGTCTGGAACTAAGAGAATTGAGATAATATACAAACAAAAGATATGGCAAAGAAGAAGACAGTAAATCCCTATGAAATGGAACTGCTCGACCTCTGGAACGAGGTAGGCGGTCAGATGGTAATCAAGTACCACATAGCCACCATCAAGCCGGACAAAGGTGACCTCCAGCAGCTACGTGACAACGGCTTTAAGACCGATGTGATGGCATGTATCATGTCGGCATTCATCGGTCACGGTAAGAGCCAGGAAGAGACGTTATCTTTTCTGGAGGAAGCTGCTGCCGCCGGTGCAGCACCCAGCGTCACCTTCGAGGCTGCAGAGGGCGAGGCCCTGAATATCACCGGCAAGGAGAATAACCCGATGGTGAACCAACTGGTAGAAGCAATCGAGAATCAAGGATAGGAGGTGATATCATGAACGAAATGACAGTCATACAGAGTAAAATCCATGAGATACGTGGCCAACGTGTGATGTTGGATTTTGATCTGGCTGCTATGTATGAAGTAGAGACCAGAGTTTTGAACCAGGCAGTAAAGCGCAATATTGAGCGTTTTCCTGATGATTTCATGTTTCAACTGACAAAAGGTGAATTTGAAATTTTGAAGTCACAAATTGTGATATCAAAAACAACCACAGAAAAGCGTGGTGGTACTCAGAAGATGCCTTTCGCATTCACAGAGCAAGGTGTGGCTATGCTCAGCAGTGTACTGCGCTCACCACTGGCAATACAGGTGAATATTGGCATTGTTAGAGCCTTTGTAGAGTTTCGCCGTATGGCAGCAGCTTTACCGATGCCTGATGCAAATGCCGACGTTGCACAGTTACGGAAAGACTTTGAGGAACTGAAGCTTGACATTGAAGACATCCTGAGAGACCAGAATGACATCAATGAAAGCACCCGCACACAGTTGGATGCCATCAGCACCGCACTGGCAGAACTTCAGCCAAAAAAGCCGAAGAAGCGTAGGCCGATAGGTTTCATTCAACCCAAGGACGAAGATGACTGACGAGAGCTGTGGATATCATCATGAGGGCTACTGTTTGAAAGGTCTTCCCGGTACTTCCTGTGAGGTAGTTGGATGTGTGGCACACAGTCCCGTCGGCTATCTGTCATGGTCTGATATGACCGAGAAAGAAAAAAGCAACTTCTTGTATGACCTTTCTCATCAACTAACCACTCTTCCAGGAAAGGAACTATCTAAAGGTGACCTGCCTGTGCAAAAAAGTTAGGGATTAAGTGAACAGTGCGGACTGCGCCCGGAACTGCTGGATCCAGGACTTGCACAAGTGTATAAAAACGACGTAATATTGAAGTAGAATTTAAATATACAGTTCCGGTACATTAGTGGATTGGTATCAAAAAAATATGACATGAAGATAGGCTACGCAAGAGTCAGTACGACTGCCCAGAACCTCGACATTCAGGTAGCAGCACTTACCGATGCCGGATGTGAGAAAATCTACGAAGAGAAGGTAAGTGGTGTTGCCCATCGAGAGCAGCTGCAGGAGTGTATGCAATACCTCCGTGAAGGTGATTGTCTGGTCATCTACAAGCTGGACAGGTTGGGGCGGTCACTGAAGGATCTGCTTGATATCATCGAGCAGCTTCAGAAGAGAAATATTAACCTGGCATCATTACGGGATAATATCGACACTGGCAGCACAACCGGCAAGCTGGTACTCCACATCTTCGCAAGCCTCGCCGAGTTTGAACGCGACTTGATAAAAGAGCGTACCGAAGAGGGTAGGAGAGAGGCCAAGAAAAAAGGAGTCCGTTTTGGCCGTCCAAAACAGCCGAAGCCGGAAAAGGCGAATATGTGTGCTCAACTATACCGCAACGGTAATAGTGTGTCGGCCATCATGCGGACTACCGGTATTCGGTCCAGGAACACAGTTTATAAATACCTCCGCATGGAAGGAATTGAGTTTAAAACAGAACATTAACAATAAGA